>OLPA01000097.1_pt1 | contig 68227 bp, 63 predicted proteins | sample 1672811 | NCBI WGS metagenome assembly OLPA01 (sample SAMEA3136726, study PRJEB25190) | human gut metagenome | biome: human gut; feature: human-associated habitat; material: faeces | place: Austria | collected 2013
AATCGGCGTATCCCGGTGCACCGCCTGGCGGGGAATGCCCCGCATAATATGAATACCAAAGCGCAGACCCAGAGAATGACAATAATCCGCAATGGGGCCAAAGCCCTTGCCCCCGGCTGCGCTGGGAAAGCGGTTCTCCGCCGGTAACAAACGCCCATAGTCGTCCATACAAACCGGGGCAAAATTGTTATACTCGTTGCCCTTTGCCTGCGGCTCGTACCACTGAATGTCGCACACCAAGGTGTTCCACCCATAGGGCAGCAGGTGCGCCGCCATAAAGCGGGCGTTTTCCCGCAATGCTTCTTCGGTTACGCCGGCGCCGTAGCAGTCCCAGCTATTCCACCCCATAGGCGGGGTGGGTGCAAGTGTCTTTTTCATACCGTTCACCTCAAAAAAGCCGCCGGTAATTGCCCGACGGCGCTGTTTTTTATTACAGTTCCTTAACCATACGAATGTGGGGGCAAAACTCGTCCAGATAGACCTCCCCCACCGAGGTAAAACCGCACTTTTCGTAAAAAGGCTGTACCCGGCACTGGGCAGACACCTCAATGCCCGCAGCGCCCCGGCGGCGCAGTTCCGCCTCTGCCAAGTCCATCATTCGCCGCCCTAAGTGCAGCTGGCGGGCAGACTGGATCACCGCCACCCGGCCGATATGCCAGCGGGTGCCGCCGTCCTCCGTAAAGGCACGCAGCGTGCCCACCGGCCGACCGTCTGCAAACAGCAGCAGGTGCAGCGCATGGCGGTCAATGGCGTCAAATTCCTCCTGAAAGCCCTGCTCCTCCACAAAAACCGCCTGGCGAATGGCCGCGGCCTCCGGGGGCAAAGCGTCATAAAATGCGTGGGTAAATTCCATTACTTCAAATACTCCCAATGCTTGTCTTTTTCGCTTAGCTGCAAGGTCATACCCGGGGGAATGGGCCATTCCACGCCGATCTTGGGATCGTCCCAGGGAATGCCGCCCTCATCGTCCGGGTGAAAAAAGTCCGTTACCTTGTAGCAAAATTCCGCTCGCTGGGACAGCACCAAAAAACCGTGGGCAAACCCGGCAGGAATCAAAAACTGCTTTTTGTTCTCCGCAGAGAGCACCTCGCCGTGCCACCGCAAATACGTATCACTGCCCGGTCGCAGATCCACCGCCACATCAAATACCGTGCCGCTGACCACCCGCACCAGTTTGGTCTGGGGATAGCGTAGCTGGCGGTGCAGCCCCCGCAGCACGCCGTAGGTGCTGCCGGACTGATTGTCCTGGACAAAATCATAATGAAAGCCCAGGCTCTCCATATCCCGCTGATTGTAGGTCTCCATAAAATAGCCACGGTCGTCGCCGTGCACCGTCGGGGTGAGCACTGCCAGCCCGGCAATGCCGCCCACATTCTGCTGTGCCTGCATTTGGGTCATACCTTTTCTTCCTCCAATGCCTGTAAATACCGCGCCAGTGCGTCTTGCCACTCCGGCAAGGGGGTGAGGCCCGCTGCCGCCAAGGCGCTGCAATCCAGCCGGCTGTTCAGCGGTCGCCGAGCCGCCGTAGGGTACGCTGCGGTAGAGATCGGCTCCAATTCTATCTCTTTGCCGGCAAGGTCAAAAATCCGCCGGGCAAAATCGTACCAGCTCACCGGTTGACCGCTGCCGGCGGCGTGGAACACACCCTGTGCGTTTTGCTCTGCCATTTGGCAAATGAGCCGGGCCAAATCCACCGTATAGGTGGGGCAGCCAATCTGGTCGTCCACCACCGACAGGCGGGTGCGTCGCTCTGCCAGGCGCAGCATGGTCTTTACAAAATTGTTGCCGTGCAGGCCAAACACCCAGCTGATCCGCAAAATGGCGTGGCGGGGCACCGCCTGCGCCGCCTGCTCGCCCAGCAGCTTGCTGCGACCGTACACATTCAGGGGCGCCGGGCGCTCCGTCACCGGATGGGGCACCGTGCCGCTGCCGTCAAACACATAATCCGTAGACGGATACAGCAGCCCGCAGCCTGCTGCCGTACAGGCGTGAGCCACATACGCCGTGCCCGCTGCATTAACAGCCATACAAATTTTTTCTTCCGTCTCTGCCCGATCCACCGCCGTGTAAGCCGCGCAGTGCACCACCCAGTCCGGGCGATAGTCGCCGATGGCAGACTCCACCTGCGCCGGGCGGGTAATATCCAGTTCTGTATGATCGGGGGCCCATACCTGCCAACCCTTGGCTGCGGCTGCCTGTGCCACATCCGTACCCAGCTGACCGCTGCCCCCTGTTACTAAAATTCGCATTTATTCGCCTAACCGCTCTCTGTACATGGCCTGAAAATAATTTTGATATTCGCCGCTGAGAATGTGGCTCCACCAATCCCGGTGGGTCAGATACCACTCCACCGTGCGGCGCAGCCCGGTGTCAAAATCCGTCTCCGGCTGCCAGCCCAGCTCTCGGTGAATTTTCGTAGGATCAATGGCATAACGCCGATCGTGACCCGGCCGGTCGGTGACGAAAGTGATCAGACTTTCCGGCTTGCCCAAAGCGGCCAGCACCGCCTGCACCACCTGCAAGTTGGTGCGCTCATTGTGCCCGCCGATGTTATACACTTCTCCCGCCGTGCCTCGGCGCAAAATCAGGTCAATGGCGGCGCAGTGATCCTCCACATACAGCCAGTCCCGCACATTCTCGCCGGTGCCGTACACCGGCAGGCTTTGATCTGCCAGCGCCCGGGTGATCATTAAGGGAATCAACTTCTCCGGGAAGTGGTAGGGGCCGTAGTTGTTGGAACACCGGCTTACCGTGACCGGCAACCCGTAGGTGCGGGCGTAGGCCAGCACCAGCAGATCCGCCCCCGCCTTGGAGGCAGAATAGGGGCTGGAGGTGTGTATGGGCGTTTCTTCCGTAAAGAACAGATCCGGCCGATCCAGGGGCAGATCGCCGTACACCTCATCGGTGGACACCTGATGATACCGGGTGATCCCGTGACGGCGGCAGGCGTCCAGCAATACCCCGGTGCCCAGCACATTAGTCTTTAAGAACAGATCCGGCTGGGTAATGGAGCGGTCCACATGGCTCTCCGCCGCAAAGTTTACTACATAATCCGGTTTCTCCTGCAAAAACAGGCGCTCCACCGCCTGCGCATCGGCAATATCCCCCTGCACAAAGCGGAAGTTGGGGTTCTCCATCACATCCGCCAGGGTCTCCAAATTGCCCGCATAGGTCAGCTTGTCCAGGCAGACCACCCGATCCTCCGGGTGGTGGGTCAGTTGGTAAAATATAAAGTTGGCACCGATAAACCCGGCACCGCCGGTCACAAGTACAGTCATCCTCGCACCTCAGTATTGTATTTCGCCCCGCACCACCGCCTGCAAATAGGCGCCGTATGCGGATTTGCCATAGGTCTTGGCCGCTGCCGCCAAATCATCGGCGGTGATCCAGCCGTTAATATAGGCCACTTCCTCCGGGGAGGAAATCTCCACCCCCTGCTGGTGCTGAATCGTTCGCACAAAGTTGCCGGCCTCTAACAGGCTGTCCGTGGTGCCGGTATCCAGCCAGGCGTAGCCCCGCCCCAGCAGTTTTACATCCAGATCCCCCGCCTGTAAGTACAGCCGGTTCAGATCGGTGATTTCCAGCTCACCCCGGGTGGAGGGGGTCAGTCCTTCGGCGTAGTCCACGCACCGATTGTCGTAGAAATACAGCCCGGTGACCGCATAATTGCTCTTGGGCACCGCCGGCTTCTCCTCTAGAGACACCACCCGGTTCTCCCGGTCAAACTCCACAATGCCAAAGCGCCCCGGGTCCTCTACATGATAGCCAAACACGGTGGCGCGATGATTTCGCTCTGCGTTCTCCACCGCGCTTTGCAGCAGCCGCCGCAGCCCGGCGCCGTAAAAGATATTGTCCCCCAGCACCATGCAGCAGCAGTCGTCGCCAATAAAGTCCGCACCCAGGATAAAGGCCTGGGCCAGCCCGTCCGGGGAGGGCTGCTCCTTGTAGCTGAGCCGCAGACCAAACCGGGCGCCGTCCCCCAAGAGAGACTGGAATCGGGGCAGATCCCGGGGCGTGCTGATAATGAGAATATCCCGCACCCCTGCCAACATCAGCGTGGTCAGCGGATAGTAGATCATAGGCTTATCATACACCGGCAGCAGCTGCTTGGAGGTGATCTGGGTCAGCGGATACAACCGGGTGCCGCTGCCCCCTGCCAAAATTATACCTTTCATACCATTCCCCTTCCCGGCCCGCGCCGTCTGTCTATTTTCTATACCTATTATAACTCTACCATACCCCGGCTGAAAATGCAATAAAAAGCCCGCAGGCCATATGATGACCTGCGGGAGTCGCTGTACTTATTTCATCTTTTTTTCGCTGCTCAGCTTTACTAAATAATCGGGGAAGTAGTCGCCAAACTGAAATTTCTTCTTACTCTTGTTATAGTGGTAATACCCTGCGTAATTATTGCGCACATAAGCTCCGTATGAGTTTTTACCACCATAATCGAATTGAACAGTCGGATCGCCATCTTTGACATACCCTCTCCAAACATGGTATATCTTCAGAGAATCCGGGTCTTTCAACTGATCTTTTAATTCGCTTTTGCATTTGTTATACAGTTTGTTGTAATTCACAACATAAATATTACAGGTGTATTTGACTTTGCTATAAGTGGCCGTGACCGAAGTTGCGCCTTGCTTTACGCCCTTGATTTTCTGTGAATTTACCTTGGCAATGGACTTTTTGCCGTTTTTCCAGGTCACTTTTTTCTTTCCGCCGATCTGCGGTAAAGTTCTGCTTGTACCGGCAAAAACATAAATGTCCTTTTTATTGACCGTAATCGTGCAGGTGGTTTTCTTGCCGTTATTCAGCTTTGCGGTAATTGTCGCCTTGCCAAGCCCTTTGGCCGTTACTTTGCCGGACTTGTTTACGGTGGCCACCTTGGTATTTGATGATGACCAACTTACACTTTTTGCCACGCTACCGGAGGGCGATGTTTTATATTTCAATGTTGTTGAACTGCCAACGGACATTGTCTTTTTGGTGGTGGTCATTGAAATTTTGCTTGCGTATGATGTGACATCTGTAGCCGTCAAAGAATATGAATAATCTTTGACTGGATCCATTGAGTCATCATTTCCTAAAATGATTAAAACTTTGTAGTCGCCTTTTGCTAACGATGATGTTGTAGTAAACTTTTTTGTGCTTTCTTTGTACAAAACATCATTAAAGGTATCCAGACTATAAACACTAACATAAGCTGGAACTTGACATGAAAATTCGAATTTGATTTTCTGTTTGCTGTTAACTGAGAATTCATCTTCAAACATATCCTCAGACCATAAATAGCCTTTAGCCTTGTACACCTGCGTTGCCGCATAAGCATCTACTGTGCCAAACGAAAACATTGTTACAACTGTAAGCAATGCCAAAAACAGGGAAAGTACCTTTTTCATTTTCATTGTTATTTCTCCTTTGTATAAAATTTGAATGATCAATGCACTTCTGCATTGTTTATTCGCAACAATAAGACCTTTTCTGCTATTCACCAGCATTACAGCCCACTGTCGTTCGGGTCATCTTTATGGTTTTTATCCGAATAAATAACGGAAAGATATATTTGATATTCTTGACTCATTAACCCCAACTGGATTTTGGTTCTGCCTTTTTTCCACTCTGAAAGATAAGTTACATACCCAAGCTCCAATGCCTGACTGCCGGCTGCATCTATTAGATTTTGATCCACATTATTGACCACAGTGCTGGTATCTGGCTTTCCATATTTGGCCGTTAAGGATTTCTTTAAGCTGTCATAATCGTTTTTCCACTGACCAAACGAAGCATTTTGTCTTTTACTACCATACTGCGCCATGTAAAGCTTGTCGTGACTGTCAAAGTAGTAAAACAGATACATTTCCTCATGATCGACAGTCGTCGAATACATGAGTGAATTATCGCCGTCAGTTATCAATTCCGCCTTTTCTTCTTTCTTCACCCTTGCCGCGCTGTCACCCCAGCAAACATTTCTAAAATCCGTTTTGCGTTTTTTGGTTGTACTCTCCGGCTTTTTTGTCGTCGAGGCAGTCGTGGAGACCGTTGTGGTTTCTTTACTTTTCGCCCCATTTTGGCCGGTACAGGCACACAGCCCAAAGAGCAAACAGGCGCAAAGTAAGATGGATAGTCCTTTTTTCATTGCACATTCTCCTTTTCCGATTTCCGCATAATTGCACCTATACAGGTGCAATCTTAGAATAGCACAAAGATACAATAAAGTCAACGGAAATTGTTCTTAAATAGGTGCAAGAGGTTGACCATGAATATTGAGTTTGAAAAGCAGATGGGGCGGAATATCCGCCATATTCGGGAAGAAAAGGGCATGACCCAGGAGCTGCTCTCCGCCAAATTGCAGCTGGCCGGGTGCGACATCACCCGCAGCGCCGTGGCCAAGATTGAGGTGGGGCAGCGGCATATTTATCCGGACGAGATCCGCCACATTCGGCAGATTTTGAGCACCACCTATGAAGAATTATTTGAACGGCAGTATAACTGACGCTACCGGCAGGCTGCCCTGCGCGTTTGTTGACTTTTGGCGGCGGCTATTATACAATAATCCGGCAAAAACAAAGGATGATCTGCGGCTGTGTGCCGAGAACGGAGAACAAAATGGGCCGAGCCTCTGTGTTTGAAAATCGAAAATGGGTGCCCCTGTTTGCCGGCAGCGCGGCGCTAAGCTGGGCCTGCGCCTTTCCCCTGATCAAGCTGGGTTTGGCGGACTTTGGCATTGCCGGCACAGACACCGGCGGCAAGGCGCTGTTCGCCGGAGCGCGGTTCTTGCTGGCCGGTCTGGTGGTGCTGGCGGTAGCCAAGCTGTGCGGCCGCTCCTTTGCGGTGCCCCGGGGCAAGACACGGTGGCAGCTGGTGCTCTTTGGTCTGGTCAACACGGCGCTGCACTACTTTTTCTTTTATCTGGGCGTATCCAATTCCCCCGGCGGCCGGGCGTCTATCCTGGACAGCCTGGGCACTTTTCTGCTGATCCTGGCAGCCGCGGTGGTGTTCCGGGAAAAGCTCACCCTACGGTCAATTTTCGGCTGCCTGTTGGGGTTCTCCGGCATTGTGCTCATCAACCTGGGCAGAACCGCCGGGCAGTTCACCCTCTCCGGCGACGGTATGCTGCTGTGCAGCAGTGTGTGCGCCATGGCAGGCGGACTGCTGACCCGGGTGGTCACCCGCAAAATGGACCCGCTGGTGGCTACCGGCCATTCCCTGGCACTGGGCGGCGCGCTGCTGATCCCTGCCGGGCTGCTGATGGGCGCCCACCCGGTGGGTGTACACCTTAAGGGACTGCTGATCCTGGCGGCGCTGGTGGCAGTGTCTGCCGTGGGTTTTTCGTTTTACAACCAACTGCTGCGCTACCACCCGGTGGGGCAGATTGCCATTTATAACGCCTTTATTCCGGTACTGGGGGTGGTGCTCTCCTGCCTGCTGCTGGGGGAGCCTTTCTCCTGGCGCTATCTGCTGTCCGGCGCACTGGTTACCGTCGGGATCTGCGCCGTAAATTTGCCGGCAAAGGCAAGAATTGACAGCTAATGCCCAATATGGTATGCTATGGGTGCAGCGTTCTGCACATTTTTTAAGAAAAGAGGAAGTACCAAATGGACCAGTACAATCAGCAAAACCCGAACCCTCAGGGCAATTATCAACAACCCTATCAGCCGCCCTATCAACCGGCGCCCCCGGCCTATGATCCCACCACCCAGGTGATGAGCATTGGCCAGTATGTGGGTATGTTCATTCTCTCCGCCCTGCCGGTGGTGAATTTGATCTGCTGGATCGTGTGGCTGTGCAGCCCCAATACCAATAAGAACAAAAAGAACTTTATTTGGGCCAACATTATTGTGTGGGTCATCTCCGTAGTGGCAATGTCGCTGTTTTATGCCGTCGTCGGCACCGCCGCTTTTAGTGCCCTGTCCTCTCTGTGACCCGGAAAGGACCGTTCCATCATGTTTACACCCGCCTTTGACCAAAGCAGACTGTATCAGCCGATGCGCTATGCGTATGGGCTTCTTCTGCTGCGTTCATTTTCGGTGTAGACGATCTGTTAAACTGCAAAACCCGTTGATGAACTATCATCAACGGGTTCTTTTTTTGGAGGAAATGTATGAAGTTGGTACTTTTATTCGGCGACTGCGCCGTGGGCAAAATGACCGTGGGACAAGAACTGGCCAAGATCACGGACCTGCGCCTGTTTCACAACCACATGACCATTGAGCCGGTGCTGGAGATCTTTGGCACATACGAACCGGCGGTGATCGAAAAACTGCGGCAAACGGTGTTTGAGTCATTTGTAAAAACAGACCACTATGGCCTGATCTTCACCTTTATGTGGGCCTTTGACTGCCGAGAGGACTGGGCACAAACGGCGCAGATCGCCGATTTGTTTCAGCGGCATGGGGCAGAGGTGTATTATGTGGAGTTGGTGGCGCCCCAGAAAGTGCGCTTGCAGCGCAACACCACGGAGAACCGGCTGCGGCACAAACCGTCTAAGCGAAATATCGCCCTCTCCAACCGGCTGCTGCTCCGGGACGACCGCGACCATCGAATGGTCAGCCGCCCCGGCGAGCTGCCTTTTGCCAATTATATGAAGATCGACAACACCCACCTGTCTGCCGCCGCTACCGCCGCGCAGATCAAAGCGCATTTTGATTTGTAAAATCCGGATACCAAAACCTTGTGGGGCATACTGTGGGTATCGTGCTCTACAATTTCAACCGATTTGCCTCCCTTGTAAAGGGAGGTGGCGATGCCGCCAGGCATTGACGGAGGGATTGATACATACTCTCAAAACAGAAAGCCACCGATCATCGGTGGCTTTCTGCATTGCTATTCGTCGTAATCTTCGATTTCCTGTTCTTCCTCTTGTCTCTGTTTTTCCCGGGCTTCTTCCCGCTTGGCTTTGCGGGATTTGATGATCCCTGCAACCAATGCAATCACGGCTGCCGTGGCTAAGGCAATGGCAAGATAAATTAAAATATTCGCTACGGTAGAGCGGTGCGTAGGCGTCACCGCTGCGGTGTATGTACCGTCGGTGAGCACGGCTGTGCCGCCGGTTTGTACCGGCTGTTCTTCCTCCGTATCACCGGTGCTTGCCCCGCCGGTGTACGCAAACTTACTCACTGTTTGGGCGCTGCTTTTCCGAGCGCTTTTGGCCGTATGGGGCACTGTGCCGTTGTAGGTAAATTTGGTGGTGGTCTCTTTTTTCTTTTTCGTTGTGGTTTGCCGGGTTGATTGGTTCGTCCCGACGCGCGCATTGCGACTTGCAGTTGCCTTTTCCGGCAAAGTGTAGTCGAAAGCAGCGTGCTTCAAAAGGCAAATGCCCCGCTCGCCGCAGTTATAATCCAGCCGCACCGTCAACGGCCCGCACAGGCTTTTATCCAGCGCAATGGCAAAGTAGGCATTGCCGTCTGCGATGCCGTAACCGCCGCTGTTTTCCAGTATTTCCACCTGCATATTGCAACTGCTGGCAATGCCGTCGTAGCTTTGCAACGCCTTGTTTGCGCCGGTTGTAAATGTAAATTTCCTAGTAGAAAATTTGGCAGAGGACACCTGCAAATTCAGCGCAACGGCGGCGGTATTCGCCCCCGGCTCCACCTGCTGATCTTGCATACTCACCGCAAAATACAGACAATGATTGTCCGTGTCGGCATAGATTTGGTAATAACCCATAGCACCATCCGCCCGGAATTCCGTAACCGGCACATTCTGCCAAGGCTCCCGGGTCAGGTAGGCGCTGTCCACCGCCGGCGAAGCTGCATAGGCCGGCACCGCTGCCCACAAAAGCGCCAAAAGCGCCGCCAATACAGCCAAAATCCGCCGACCCATAGTTATACCTCTTCTCTCTCTAAAAAACTTTCTAATCGGTTTTATTCTACCCATTTTTCTGTTTTTCGTCAAGGGATTTGGAGAATTTTTTCTGTTTTTCGCCACAAAAAACAACCACCGGCAATAAATCCACACAAAAAAGGCTCCCGCAAAAGCGGAAGCCTTAAATGCATTATCGTTTTTACCTGCAAGTCATCGGGCACCATTTATTCCCGATTAAAGAATAAGGCGCAGGCAAGTGGGAGAAGTGATCAGCTTTGTTTACAACTCTTTTGTCAGGAAGAATTTTTGCGCAGACTTTTATAGATGAAATTAATAATTATATCATCCGGTATAACACCAAACGTATGAAACAATTTCTGGAATTTAAGAGCCGGGTAGAGTACAGACATCGTCTTGGATTCGCTGTTTAAACAGTCCAAGAATATGTCTGCACCCCCGAACCGAGATATTTAATGCCTTTATTTTTTACTGTTTTCAATTGCTTGATCAATAAGTTTATTAAGTTGCTTTGCTTGTGATGATGAAGTTATTGCACCAACAATTGGTTGACCTACAATATTTCCGTTTTTATCAACTACATACGTTGTTGGATATGAATAAAGACCTGAAGCAAATTTACCGGCCTCACTGTTTGAATCAAACCAAATATTTTTGTAGGTAATACCTTTTTTGGTCAAAACATCCTTAGCCTCAGATATAGCAGTCTTGTCACCGCCAAGAGTAAATGAGTTAATACCTATAACGGTACCACCTTTTTGTGCAAGTTCTTTATTAAGCTTTTCCAAATCGCCAAGTTCGCCTACACAAGGATTACAAGTAGTAAACCAAAAATTTATAACCGTTACTTTGTTAGATGAGAAGATGTCATCACTGTTAACATCATTTCCGTCAAGGTCCTTACCCTTAAAGCTTGGGAACTTAGTAAGTTTGCTATTGTTACTTACCATACCTGCACTTTCAGCGTCAACACTTTCACCCTCGCTCGGCTTACTGCCACAGCCCGGATATTTTTGTTCTAAAATTGTGAGTTTACCCTCAATTTCTTTAATTTGATTTGCACCGTCTTTAAGAATTTTCAACTCAGCTGCAGTAAAGTTATCTTTACCGTTTTCAATAGTATTGAGCAAAAAGTCGCCATAATTTGTTCCGTCTTCAATCTTAGAACTATCCTTATTTGCTGACATAAACACTTTTTCCCAAAGCTGTGAATTACTTGATAAAATTTCATTTTCTTTTTGCATAAGCTTTTGATAAAGTGCAGTTGCGTCCTCTAAATCGCTTGGTTCACTTTTCATTAAAGATGAAATATCAGCCGTATTATTTGACTTAGATTTGTCGTTATTTTTAGTTGTTGAACAAGCAACAAGGCTAACCATAAGCACTAAAACCATAAGTATAGTTAATATTTTTGATTTTTTCATAATTATTATTCCTCCGTTGTTATATCTTTTTTGTTATTTGTTTTCATATCTGTTTTATTATTTTCTTTTACCGTGTTGCAAAGATTTTTTTCAGGCATACCAAATCCGTAGTGAAAGCTTAGTGCATCCGTAGGACAAGCAGTTATACACTTACCACAACGAATACACTCAGTGCTGTTTGGTGTTTTTATTACATCAACATCCATTTTACACGCTCTTGCGCATTTGCCACAAGACACGCATTTATGCTCATCAACCTTTATGCCAAGCAACGACACCTTGTTCATCAATGCATAAAAAGCACCGAGTGGACAAATCCACTTGCAAAACGGACGATAGAAAACCACACTCAGTACAACTACAATAATCAAAATAATAAGCTTTTGAATAAATTTATTTCCTAAAGCCGAGCGTATACCCTCATCAATAGCAGACAATGGAATTGCACCCTCAAGCACACCCTGTGGGCATATATATTTACAAAAGAACGGGTCGCCCATTCCAACATCATTAACCACAAGTACAGGCAGCAATACGACCGTCAACAGCAAGATGACATATTTTAAATATGTTAAAGGCTTTAGTTTTTTTGTTGAAAGCTTTTTACACGGTATTTTATGAAGCAAATCTTGAATCCAACCAAACGGACACAAAAAGCCACAAATAAATCGACCAAGCAACACGCCAAGCAAAATTAAAAATCCTGTTACATAATAGGAAAACTTAAATTTTGATGAGCCTACAACAGCCTGAAACGATCCGATTGGACACGCACCCGACGCAGCAGGACAAGAGTAGCAATTTAGCCCCGGTACGCACACAGCCTTGCCATTGCCCTGATATATTCCGCCTTTAAAAAAATTAGGTAAATGAATATTTGTCAAAAGCGTTGCACCTGCCTGAATACAAGTACGAAAACGGCTTACAAGCTTTGAAACATTCTTTTTTCTTTTATCCAATTCCAATACACTCCAAGCATAATCTTATGGCTTTACTAAGCACAGTGTCTGCCTCACCGCGCATTGCTCCATAGCACAGCATAACCACTCCGGCAGCAAGGAAACCGATTTGAGATATTGCTTTTTTTACTTTGAACAATTTAGCCACTCCCTTCATTTTTGCCTTATTATATCACGAACGATATAAAATCCTTGTTAAGAAAGAAATTTAACAAAGATTTTATTTTTTTATGTTATAATCTATAATAAAGATATTTTTCCAAGTGACAGGAGATATTTATGCATATTTTAGTTGTTGAAGACGAGGTTGCTCTTTGTGACACAATCGTAAGAAGTCTTAAGCGTCTTGCTTACAGTGTTGATTATTGCTATGACGGTCAAAAGGCATTAGATATGCTTAGTGTTGAAAGTTTCGACCTTGTTGTGCTCGATTTAAACCTACCTAATGTTGACGGAATGACCGTATTGAAAACTCTGAGGCAAACAGACATTGACACAAAGGTCTTAATTCTATCGGCCCGTTGTGAGGTTGCAGACAAAGTTTTAGGATTAGATGAAGGTGCAAATGATTATTTAACAAAACCATTTCACTTAGATGAGCTTTCGGCAAGAATACGAAACCTCACCCTTAGAAAGTTCACTCAAAACGATATTGTTTTAAAATGTTCAAATCTTTCATTTAACACAAAAACACGCAAAGCAAATGTAAAGGATGAAGAATTATCTTTGACTCGCAAGGAAACAGGCATACTTGAATATCTAATGTTAAATCAAGGCAGACCTGTCAGTCAAGAGGAGTTGATTGAACACGTATGGGACAGCAGTGTTGACAATTTCAGCAACTCAATAAGAGTGCACATTTCATCATTAAGAAAAAAGCTTCGTAATGCATTAGGCTATGACCCTATTCACAACCGTATAAGCGAGGGTTATGTAATGGAGGAGAAAAAGTGAAAAAACTTTCTTTACAATGGCGAATAACCTTAATGACCACCGTTGTAATTTGCATAACTTGTGTGCTGATGAATTGTTTAATCGGTTTTTCAGGCAAACGATATATGGATTCAATAGGCAACGGAATATCAGCATATAGTGAAATTGATAAAGGCAAACCGAGTTCATTTAATCCGGAAAATGAAAATCTCGACCGTGAGCTTACCATTATTATCAGTGGTGCACAAGCTTCATTCAATACGACTAATTGGTACATAACAATTGCCGTAAGCGCACTTGGTGGTATACTTGCATATTTTGTCAGTGGCCGTGCTTTAAAGTCGCTAAAAAGCTTTGCCTCTCAAGTAGAGAATGTACAGCCCAACAATTTGGCAGATATGAAAATCAGCGCCGATGTTTTGCCTGAATTCAAACAGTTTAGTCAGTCATTTAACAATATGCTTGACCGACTCGACAACGGTTTTACTGCTCAACGGCAATTTACGGGAAATGCAGCGCACGAGTTAAGAACACCACTTGCCTTAACTCAAGCACAAATTGAACTTTTTTCTGTTGAGCACCCAAATATGAGCAACGATACAGCAGAATTTCTTGCACTGCTACGAGAGCAAAACGAAAGAATGTCACAAATGACAAAAACTCTGCTTGAAATGAGTGAGCTTCGTACAGTTGAGTGCAAAGATACAATAGAAATTGCCCCTATGATTGAAGAAATATTTACCGACCTTGCTCCCCTTGCAGAAAAAAAGAATATTCGCCTTGAATACAACGGCAATGGTAGGATGATAGGCAGTGACACCTTAATTTATCGTTTATTATTCAATTTAACTGAAAACGCAATACGCTACAACAGAGAAAACGCTTCTGTAATTATAACTGTTGACGAAAAGAATAATCAGCTTTATATACGAGTTAAAGATAACGGTTATGGTATACCCGAGCAGTACAGAGAAAGTATCTTTCAACCATTTTTCCGTGTTGATAAATCTCGTAGCAGAGCATACGGCGGTGTAGGTCTTGGACTATCACTTGTATGGGAAATTGTACTTTTGCACAACGGTACGGTAAAAGCTGAAAAGAGCGACAAAAATGGAACGGTAATGCTTGTAACACTTCCAAAAAACAAACAAATAATTGATTGTTAAGTTTTATATAAATGTTTTAGATGAATTTGATATAAGTATTGCTTGTTCTTAATGCGTTTTTTAGTTGGAATTTATTATTAAAATCGCAATTTAAAGTTAGAAAGATTATTTTTTCAATTGCGATTTCTAATTCAATTATATATTAAATATAATGAGAGCTATCGGACTTGTTCATAATGTCTGATAGCTCTTTTTGCTAATGCTATGAAGATTTATTTTTGCGTTTGGTTTTTATAAGTTTTCTTATAATTTTTCGAGTACCTATCGCCAACAGAAATAATGTAAGCTGAACAAAAGCCAATATTGTTGCATAGGGTAAGCCGTAGTCATACAACTCACCGCAATAAATTATACTTCCTACCAATAATTCAATTACCGAAATCGGAATGAATATAAACAACCATATAGGCTTGATGTTGAGGCAGGACAACAACAGGGCAGAAACGGCACCGCCTAAAAGTGCGGCAAGAGGCACCGCCATTGCGTCAACGGGTGTTGCGGTCAGAGGCACACCAATCATAAATAATGCGTTGACCAAAACAGCCAATATATAAATCACTATTTGTGCGGATTTGAGCATTTTGTTGGAGGCTTGTATGGTTTCAACAAAAATTTCATCTGCTTTTTTGTTTTCTTGCGTTGCGATGCGTTCGCCGATAAGCAACTCGTTAACGGAAATATCCAACGCATCGCATATAGGCAAAAACAGAGACACATCCGGCATATTTTTTCCGGTTTCCCACCGAGATACCGATTTGTTGGAAACGCCTAATTTCTCCGCAAATTCAATTTGCGTAAAGCCTTTCGCCTTGCGGTTTTCTGCAATGAAACTACCGATTTTTTCTTGGTCCATAGCTGTCACCCCTTTCAGTGAGAATATAGCACGAGCCTCCACAAATGTAAAGGACACAAAGCGAGAATTATGATAAATGCAAAGAGAACATCACCCCAAAAACCTAAAAACCGTGCCTGCCGGTAATCAAAATAGACTCATAAAAAAGGCTTCTGCCCAAAACAGGGCAAAAGCCTTAAAAATTATGCGATTTTTAGGTTTAGTTGCAAGCCAAGGGGGACTATTTCATCTGCCCGAAAACACGTTTTTGAAAAAAAGTGTTGCAAAAGTGTTGCAAAAGCGGTTGTTCAAAAAGTGCCAAGTCCCGCAACCCACATAAATACTGGGTTTTTCGGCACATCTAAACCAAGGGGAACTATTCCCACTCGTTGCCGAAAGGCTAAACTTAACGCATTTTGTTTATAAAATGTATCGTGTAGTCTTCGCAGTATTTTGATAATCCATATTATCATACCTGTATGACGAGAATTTATCATTTTCTTATCAGGTGCGATAAAACCGATGGTTGCAAGAAAAGAATAATCGCAACCGGATTGATTTTACATTTATATTATACTTGATTTCTTTTTGTTTTGCAAGATGTAATTTAATTTTACGCACATATTTCAAAAAATGTGCGTAAATTTTAATTGATTTTTTTAGTCGTCTCAGGTATAATAAAACAAGCACACAATTACGTATTCGCTGTGCGTGAATTTTATTAAAGGAAGAGGGTGAATGAGTGAATCTTCAAGAGCGAGCAAAAGAAGTGGTTGTAGACAATAATGGCATTGCAAAATCTGCCGACTTTGTTGTTGCCGGAATCAAGGCTGTTGATGTCGTAAACCTGTGTAACGCAGGCTTTCTTAACCGTGTACGACACGGATACTATCAGCTTGCCGAACAAGGTGTTTCTTCAGAAGAACAATTGCTTGCAACACTCATCCCAAAAGGAATAGTTTGTGTTGAATCTGCGTTGTTTCACTATGGTTACAGCGACTTTGCACCACGAAAATGGTCAATAGCTGTGCCTCGTTCAATGTCAAGAACAAAGCTAAAAGTTGATTCGCTTGCTATTCAACCTTATTATATGCAGCCTGAGTTGTATGAACTTGGGAAAATCACCGACAACTTCAATGGAGTTGAGCTGCCTGTATATGACCGTGAGCGAACAATATGTGATTGTTTCAAATATCGTTCAAGATTAGATAACGAAATTTTTAACAAGGCTATTAACTCTTATGTAAAAGACGACAAAAAGAATCTGAATAATCTTTCTGCTTATTCCCAAAAATTGCGTGTGTATAAAAAGGTTACCGAACTGATGGAGGTGTTGCTGAATGGCTGATATTGCAGCGTCTGTGCTTACTCGATTAAAGAATAAGGCGCAGGCAAGTGGAAGAAGTTATCAACTTTGCTTACAACTCTTTTGTCAGGAAGAATTTTTGCGCAGACTTGAAAAATCAAAATACGCAGAAAATTTTGTTCTCAAAGGCGGATTGTTTATCTATTCGCTTACCGAATTTGACAGCAGAGTAACGGTCGATGTTGATTTTTTGCTTCGACAAATGCCGAACACTCCTGAACAACTGCGAGCTGTGCTTGAAGAAATTATCGCAGCACCTACTGAAAATGAATTTATCACATTTGAGATAACAGATGTTTCTCCCATTGCTGTTGCAAAGAAATACGCCGGTATCGGTGCATCGCTTGTTGCTCATATCAAGAATACGAGAACGCCTTTCAGCATTGATTTCGGCGTGGGTGATGTCATCGTGCCTAAACAGGAAAAGCGAAAAATTCCTACACAGCTTGACGATTTCACTTCTCCAACGGTAAATACATATTCGCTGGAAACGACAATTGCCGAAAAGCTCGATGCAATTCTTGATTTAATGGAATTTTCAAGCCGAATGAAAGATTATTATGATATTTATTATCTTGCCAATAAGTTTGATTTTGACGGTACAACGCTGACAAACGCACTTAAAAAGACTTTTGAAAACCGTGGACACGCCTTTACGATAAAACAATTTGAGCAGGTTATGGCTTTTGCCGAAAATGATGCAATGCAGAAAAAGTGGAAAGCCTTTACCCGTAAAATTGATACGAAAACCGATGATTACAGCATCGTGCTGAAAACAATAAGGGCATTTTTAACAAAACCGTTTACAGCGGAAATAGATAATATAGGTTTTTCTGGTCGATGGTCCGCAAATCAAAATGAATGGATAATTGGAGGAAGCTATAATGGCTAAAAAACAAAAGAAACAAGAAGCTTTGTCGGTTAGTAGACTTATAAATGAAGTTTTGGTGGCACAATTAAGTATACCTTTTCGCCAAATTGTCAATGATACCACTTTCTCAAAATATACTGGCTCAAAACGTCCCGACATCCTTATTTCTGAATTTGAATACGATGGCACCAATGACGAACAATACATCAAAAACCTTGTCGCATATGCAGAAGCAAAAGACGATTGCAAGGTTGAAGATAAAGATTGGAAAGATGCTTTGAAGCAAGGCAAAATCAAGGCACCTAAATTGGGTTTACCTTATTTCATTGTTACAAACTGCAAAACCACATATTTTTATAATGCGAAAACCTTAAAGCAATTAACACTTAACGGTAATCCTATCCGTGAATTTCAAACTATTGATATTTATAGACTTATCAAGAACAAATTAACCGCAAATCCTGACTTGGATTCAATCAACACTAATGTTGACTCTATATCCACCATTTCAGAAGCAATATTTAATAAGAAACTTTGGGAACTTGCAGGTGTATATCGTGGCATAAACTTCAAAGACAATGTTCAAAAGATTGACTTTACAGTAGGTTTTGTTGCCCTTGAATATTTCGAGGAAAAAGAGGAAATTGACGGCACGAAAGATTCGTCTAAAGTGTACTGGTCAACTTGCAACGATGATGTAGCAGAAAAAGTAAAGAATAATTTGAGCGGTTACATTAGCCGTTTAGAAGATGAAACAACTTTCAAAGAATTTAAAAATGTTATGGAAGTAGTTAGGATTGCAATTAGCGGTGATGGAAAAAACAAACCACTGATTGGCGTAGATGATGTAAAACAAATTTATAGCATAATTGATTCTATGAAGCCCTTGCACGGAACTGGATTTGACTTGTTTGGTGCTGTATATGAAATGTTCGCTTCTTCTAAAGAGAAAAAGGATTTTGGCGAATATTTCACAAGACGTCATTATACACATATATTCTCCAAATTGTTACTGCAAGATGAAGATATTTACAATGAGAAAAAGGAGTTTTCTATTATAGATCCTGCTTGCGGCACGGGTGGGTTCTTAACTGAAAGCTTCAAAGTCTTGTTAAACAATTATGAGAAAAGCGGAACTTTAACAACTGAAGCAAGGGAATTCCTTTCTAAAAGATGTTTCTACGGCGTAGATGTTCGAGATGAAAATATATCAAGAACTCGCTTAAATATGTTTTTGGTTGGTGATGGGCATACCCATATGTATTCGGACAATTCCTTAAATCCGACAAGACAAAACGGGAAAGCCACGCTTAGCAAAAAATACCAGTATGTAATTACAAATCCTCCGTACGGTAGCGGTACAATCAAAGCAAAAACCAACGCAATTTCCACAAACAGAACTGAGATAGCATTTATTTGTAAGGTTATTGATTTGCTTGAAGTTGGCGGAAAAGCGTGTATCATCACCCCTGACGGTGTATTAGAAAATCCCTCATATAAGAAGTTCCGTCAAGAAATTCTTGAAAAATGTGAAATATACGCAATAGTTTCATTGCCAAAATTCGCTTTTGCACCATATACTAAGGAAAAGACTTACGCTTTATTCATTAAAAAGCGTAGTGACAAAGTTACTAAAATACAGGATAAACCTATCTGGATGTATATCATTGATAATGACGGATTAGCTAATTCTGATAAAAGATTTCCCACCAAGTTACGTAATAATCGCAACGGTTGGATGCACGATGAAATATCCGGCTGGGTTAGCACGGACGGCATTGAAATGCCCGGCGTTTTGGAGAAACGTTGGTTATCTTTTGATGATAGTGCCGCCCCTACTACATGGATTGATGAGAAAGGTATTGTGCAAACTGCAAGAAAAGGTGGTAATGTCGATATTAATATAATTGAAAATGATCATTATAAAACTTTATTGCCAGAGTATTATTTGAGACCGTATTCTCCGCACTATATTAGTGAAAATGATTTTGACAATGAATTAAAGCAAATAGACAATAGTATAAGGAGGCTGCTTAATGAAATTTCTTGATGTTTTTAATGAAATTGATAAAGGCAATTACGCTTTAACAGATGAAGCGATTTATGCATCCTTACAAAATGGGGATGAGTTAATACCTTTATACGGTGGAAACAAAGAACATAAAATGACGGATCGAAGAATTTCAGTTTCTGCGAAAACGAAGAAAGGTGCAACAATTAAGATTTTCTCTGGTGAAGGTATAATTATTAGTCTAGATGGCAGTGCAGGAAGTATGACATATAAAAACGGTGAAAAGTTTGCTCTTAATCATCACGCAGGATTTATAACCTTACGCAAAGACGCCGTTGATAAGGTGAACCTTGAATATTTCTCATTATTCTTGCAAAACTTTTATAGAGAAATGGGCGTAAGTGACGGATCGAAAACATTATCATTGGAGCAGGTTTATGCGGAGGAGTTTTCTCTCCCCGATTTTGATATTCAATGTAATATTTTAAATTCTCTAAAAAGTATTAAAAGCAAATTGGATACTCTTGCTATATTAAAAAAACGATATTATTCTTTAATGGATAAAGAGTTAGCAACAGAATATAATCAGTATCAAGCCAAACAGATTAAAATTTCAACCTGTATTGGTTATATGAGCGGAAACAGTGGCTTAACAGAAGAATTTATATATCAAATGTTACAAAGCAATTCGGAACGATTTGTCGTCCTTTCGAGTGCCACCGAAGATAATACAATGATGGGGGAAATCCCCAAGTGCATTATCAACAATCGCCAGTTGAAAGTTTTTGAAGGGCAGGAAGGCCTGTTGGTAACAAGAAATGGTAAGGCGGGGCAGACAAAATATCTTCCCAGTGGAAAATATACAATCAATGATCACGCCTATATTCTCTTTGTTAAAGACACATCGCCATATGAAATCAATCTTAAATGGCTTTCCTTGCAATATAAACAAGATTTTCTATCGTATGCTTCGAACTCGGATAATGGAACTTGGAATATGACGGGATTTTTCGCTTATACAAAATTGGATATTCCGAGTATTGATGAACAATTGTCCATTGTGAAAAAATATGATACTTTGTTACAACGTATTAATACTATTGAAGAAATAGAACGCAAATATTGCAAACTTATATCAAAAGAAATAGCATAAAATAAAGCCAAAAGCGAGGACAGCAACATAAAGTTGCCGCCCCATTTTTACTTAAAAATAAATCAATTCTGCACATACGATTTCCGTCGCTCTGTTGCGTATATTATTCATATTCCGCACCCAGAGCATCATATCGGTTGCTTTGAGTTCTTCGGTTACATTTTCTTTTTCGGCGAAGTCTTTTACCAGCCGGAGAAAAAGTTGTTGCGCCTGCTGTTCAATATCTGCAAGATATGAATTGAGCTTACCCCTTGTCAGCAAGTTATAATATAGCACTTTATGGTGTTGCTTCAAATATCGTTTGTGCTGCATTGCCCAAATACCGATATTCGCTTCCTTTTCTTCTTCCGCCGGTAATAAATTGGGCAACATATAGTCGCCCACCTGCGTATAAGTACCGCCTTGCTTTTCAAAAATTGTGTTTGCCATTTCGTTTTACCTCCAAAAATTTATTTATCTTGAGCGTGGGTTTTCACGCTTACGACCTTTAATATTTCTTGCCTGTTCAAGCAACTCGTCAATCTGTTTATGCCCGAAAACTTTGCGCAAAAGTTTGTAATCTTTGACTTCCGAACGCAAATTTTCGTTTTCACTTTTCAGCTTGCTGTTTATTTTCGATAACATTTCGTTCTCACGATAGAGGTTGCCGTTTGTAATATTTAGCCTGTGGTAATTGTCCCAACCCTCAAAACAACGAGCCAATGCAGTCTTGACTAACGCTTTTAATTTTTGAATAAGCGGCTCTGCAATTTTTGCTTTATATGCTTTTACAGACATAAAACCTTGCGGCTCGGACAGTTGATATTCGGGTGCATTATCAAGCATTTCTTCCACATTTTTTAAGTTTTCCAAACCATCATCATAGTTTAACACTCGCTCGGATAACACATTGAATTCAGTCTGTTTTTCTTCGATTTTAGCACCTAACTGTTCAAGTTCCGTCGCTCGCTCTTGCTTTTTATAATCAAGAACAGACAAATGTTTTTCGTGCGAGCCTTTATGTTCCCACTCAATTCCGTGTCGTTCCATAACGAATGCGAGTGCGGATTTTTCTGCGCTTACCCACTGATTCCACTCGGTATCTCCACGAGTTCCGCCTTTGAAACCTTGTGTGGCTAACGCTTGTTTCAGGCTTACTCTCGTATCAAGTCCACGCTTGCTGCCGGTTGTGAACGGAACAAAATCAATGTGCAAATGAGGCGTTGCCTCGTCCATATGCAGATGAGCAGAGAACACTTTTAGGTTGGGATTTCTCTCTTGAAACCCACGGTAATACTCATCTAAAATCTGCCGTGAAAGCTGTCCGTTTTCGCTTTCGGCGCTCATATTTTCCTTATCGCCAATCTGTAAAATCAGTTCGTGAAACGGCTTTTCTTGCTTTGAGTTTCTGATTTTCTCATAGTAGTTTTCTATTCTGCGGTCGGCTCTTGTCTGCTTTTCGTTGTATCTTTTTAGCGCTTCGTCAAACAATTCGTGATAGATTTTCTTTATCGGCTCGTTACAGTAATCAATATTCAAATGCGTTCTGCTACCGTCAACATTTTCAGCCTTAAACTTGCGGCTGTTATGATTGACCGAGCCTTTACCCACCATTGCGCTTATCGTTCTTTGCATAAGTTATACCTCCAATCTCATAAACTTGCTCGTCCTCGGTTCTGTTACTCTTGTCAAGAGTAACGCAAAAGCACTTTTGACAGGCAAGCCCATCAAAAATGCAACCTGCAAGCAGGTTTTGCGCTCCCTGAGAGGCAAAGAGCCGCCTTTGAAAAGGCACTCTCTGCACACTCCGCTAAACTTTTGCTGTGTCGGTCTGCGTCGATAGTGACGGTGATTTTGCCACCGCCTAAAACAGCGACACAACCGTCACACATCGTCACGCTGTTCATAAGTCAAGCTGACTTTACGCCCATCGTGACAGCGTTTGTTTTGATAACTTATTCCATACTCGTTAAACAAACGCCCGGCATTGATATTCAACTTCATAGTCAATGCATTTGCTTTCATATCAGCACCGAGAAATTCAACAAGCTCTGTCGGACTGCCATACCATTCGGGGTTTTCATTTGTAATTTTACCTGCTATATTTTTAAGCAAAGGTTCGGGCGGCAACTTCCAAAGTTCTGTTTCAGTTCTCTCAAGCTCCCACACAAGAGTTTTGGGATTGCGACTAAGATAAATTTTTTGGTCCGGCTGGTCTCTGCCCGAAACTTCAAGCGTTGCCGAATTGCTTGTACGCTTTTCTTTCCGTAAAATAAAGCCACCGTCAGCGGCACCAAGCAATCCGTTAGTTCCTGAAATCATATCAAACTTGTCATCGGAGTTTTGCTTTCTTGTATGGTGAACAAGCAGCAAGCATATTCCATAACTATCCGCAAACTTTTTGAGTCTTGTGATAATCTCATAATCGTTTGCGTAACTGTAATTGTCGCCGCCTACTTCACGCACCTTTTGAAGCGTATCTATGATAATCAATTTTGTATCGGGATGTTCTGCCATAAATCTTGTGAGCTGTTCGTCAAGCCCATTTCCAAGTTGACCTGCCGAAATAGAAAAGTACAAATTGTCCGTACTCTCCGTTCCAAACATTCGGTACAATCTTTCCTGCAATCTGTGGTAATCATCTTCAAGAGCAAGGTACAAAACAGTTCCTTTTCTCACATCAAAATTCCAAAGCGGTGTGCCTGTACTGATGTGATATGCAAGCTGTGCCATAAGAAAACTTTTGCCGAGCTTCGGTGCTCCTGCAAAAATATATGTTCCGGGGTAAAGCAAGCCGTCAATCAATGCCGGTTTGCTTTGATACACCGTGTTATATAACTCACGCATAGAAATTGTTTTCAAATGTGATGGATCGAGCTGTTGCAAAAATTCTTTTTGCATTTCCTCAAGATAATCATCTAAGCTCTTGCCTTTCTCATTAAAATCGGTTATACTGTTGTTAGTTTGTTTTATGATTGACTGCTCTGTATCTGCGCCAACAGATACAACCGGAGCGGTCTTTTCTTTTTCTGTCATTCTGATACCTCCTTTAATCCGCCGAGAATATCGGCAATCATTTCGATTAAATCAAGTAATTTGTCATTGACTTCACCGCCGTTTTCAATCCTTTGTAATTCCGTAAGTACATCTGCAAGATTATTACGCAAAGCCTTATATACTCTCGGATTGCCTTGAACTACAACCTCTTTGTTTATAAGTCGCCTTGTGATATAGTCCTGTTTGGTTAAACCCGAAAGCTGAACATAGCGTTCAATCTGTTCCCACTCTTCGAGCGAAACTCTAAAAGCCACAGTCTTATTTCTCCAACGATTGTGTTCATCTTTGTTTTTAAGTGACATATTATTTTCTCGCCTTCCATAATTCGTCAAGTGTGTTTGCCATTTCGTTTTGTTTTGACGGATATATGTGTGTATATCTGTCGGTGATTTCCACTGTTTCGTGACCGACTCTATCAGCAATTGCAGCGGCTTGGTAGCCTTGATTTATTAAAAGTGAAACATGCGAATGTCTCAAATCGTGAATACGAATACGCTTTACACCTGCGGCTTTTGAACCTCTGTCCATTTCGTGATGAAGATAGCTTTTCGTTATGTTGAAAATACGGTCTTTCCTTTTCAGCCCGTACTGCATATTGAAAAGCTCCTGCATTTCAGTACAAAGAAAATCCGGCATTTGTACCGTTCGATTACTTTTCTTTGTTTTCGGTGAAGTAATCATATCTTCACCTTTTATTCGTTGATATGTTTTGCTGATTTTTACCGTTCCCTTTTCAAAATCAAAATCAGCAGGGGTAAGAGCAAGCAATTCCCCCTCACGGATACCTGTCCAATAAAGCATTTGAAAAGCATAGTAAGAAATCGGTTTATCCATCATTACTTCGGAGAACTTTTGATATTCTTCCTTTGTCCAAAACAGCATTTCCTTGCGTTCTTCACTACCCATATTTCCGGCTTTTGCGGCGGGATTGCTACGCAAATCATAAAATCTTACCGCATAATTAAATATGGCGGAAAGTTGATTGTGCAGCGTTTTCAGGTAGGATGATGAATAGGGGTTATTCTCATCATTACGATATGCAAGCATTTCATTTTGCCACGCTCGTACATCTTTGGTTGTAATCTCATTGATTTTGTAATTTTCAAAATACGGCAGAATTTTCTGCTGAATAATATTTTCTTTTGTTTGCCAAGTGCTTTCCTTTAATCGTGGCTTTTGCTCTCGGCAATAAATTTCAACAAAGGCAGAAAAGGGCATATCCAAATCTCCCGAATTTTGTTGTCGGAAAGTATGTTCCCACTCCTGCGCCTCTCGTTTGGTATCAAATCCTCGCTTACACTTTGGCTTGCGTTCGCCTTTCCAATTTGTGTATTGAGTCATCACATACCAAGTTCCGTTATCTTTGTTTTTGTAAGCCGGCATTATACTTCTCTCCTTTCTGCTCCGTAAACTCTTTCATTAAAATACTGTCGGCTGATGCGTCCTGCAACTGTGATATATCCTTTTGCACTCAACTCATCATTGAGCTGTTTTATAACCTTATATGCATAAGATTTTGATACATTCAATTCTTCTGCAACCTCATCGGCTCTGATAAAAGACTTTTCTGTCATAAAAAACACCTCCTTTATAATTATTTTGGTTATTTATTGTCGGATACTTTCTGACCGCATTCCGATTTACCCGAGCGGATATACCATTACCATGATATATGACGGATATTCAGTTTTTGCAAATAGCTTAACGCTATTTGCTTAATAATTATACTAAACATATTCCGTTATGTCAAGTGACTTTTGCAAAAATATTAAACTTTTTTGTTTTATGTTGCTTGACATATACTAAACATATATGATATACTGATTGCACATTACATAAGTAAGGAGTGCAATTTTATGGCAATCGGAGAGAGAATAAGATTCTTTCGTAATCTTTGCGGAATGACACAGAAATATTTAGGACAGGTGGTCGGATTTCCTGAAAAGACCGCTGACATTCGTATGGCACAGTATGAATCCGGCTCAAGAACACCTAAAGCTGATTTAACAAATAAACTTGCAGAGATTTTTGATATATCGCCGCAGGCTCTTTCTGTTCCCGACATCGACAGCTACATAGGGTTAATGCACACCTTGTTTACATTAGAGGACAAATACGGATTGACAATGGTAAAGACTGAAAACGGTGTTTCAATGTATGCAGACCCTCGCAAGGGGACGGACGCCGCCGAGCTTTCGGAAATGCTTAATGCGTGGGCTGAACAATCCGAGAAATATCATAACGGCGACATCAACCGTGACGAATATGATAAGTGGCGCTACAATTATCCGAAGTATAATGAAACCTCCAACTATGTAAAAGTTCCATCGCAAAATATTGATAAACTTTTGGACAATCTAAAACAAATAAAGTGAGTATAAAAAATGGAAATGACAGAAAGAATTGATTTACAAAATGTTGCTATTCAAAAACTCATAGCAGAGATAGAACATACACTATCTGATGAGTTTAACACTCAAAATATTGATGGCTATACTGTATACGAATATCTTACAAAAATGGGTTTTGTTACAATATGCCCTCCAAAGGAAGAAGCATTTAGAATGAGTTTTCTGACTATTGATTCGTTGAAAAATTATAATAGTGGAAAATCAATAAAACCTGGTAATATACGACTTAACATTAGGAATTTGATTGAATCCATTCCTGAATTAGTTTCACTAGGGGTTGGAATGGTTTCTGAAAGTCCAATAATTGTGGTATGCGGAGCACTTAGCCTATGTCGCAAATTAATAGATAATGCTTCATTAAATATTTCAAAAGAACAAGCTTATGTAATTGTCGCTTTATGGAAGTCATGCAATAATAATGAGCACAAAATTTTATTAAACGATGGCTTTATAGCCACGAATAAAATCTTAAATGAATACGGTGAAAGTAAAATGACCTATAAGAAATACAATATTTTGATTGATTCACTTGTCAAAATGAAATGTATTGAACTTTCAGAAAATACCATTCACTTGAAAGAAAGAATCAGCAAAAAATATATCGAAAATTTATAACAAAAGTAAAGAGCTATCAGACTTTCAAAAAATCTGATAGCTCTTTACTTTTACAATAATTCAAATAATGTTGCCATTTTGTTGCCAAAAAACATATACAATCGGCAAAAGCCCAGTAAAATAAGGCTTTTTCACGGGTGTGAAATTATTCCCATTCGCTCAATTCGATCATTTACTAAACTTTTTTGTTTAGTAAATATTTTGTTTTTATACAGATAATCTAACCGTTTTTTGCTAAGTTTTTGTAGCTCAAAGTTTACAGTATCAAAACAGTATCACCATCTGCCATATCGTTTGTATTGTATCATAGGTGTATACCGAAGTCAACACTTTAAAGTGATAAAGCTATCTTTTATATCTGTTTAATTGCCGTTTCTATAATTATATCTATGATTGCAGGGCTATTTTTCAAAAAATGTTGTATTTTATTAAAAATATTGCTATAATAAATTTGCGTACAAATTTTGATAACTGTACGCAGAAAGTTGGTGAGCCGTTGTCTAAAGAAAAAATTGCAAAAAATGTTTTTCAAAATGTTGGCGCAATCGCAAAAACTTCCGATTTTAAAAATGTGGGACTTACAAATTATGATATTGCAAAATTGTGCAAAGATGGTGTTATCGAGAGAATACGAAATGGCTTTTACCAACTTCCTAATAATTACAACATAAGTGAAGAACAGCTAATATCAAATTTATTACCTTATGGAACAGTTTGCGTTGAATCGGCTTTGTTTCATTATGGATACAGTGACTTTGCTCCAAGAGAATGGTCAATAGCAGTTCCTCGAACTTACAGAAATCAAATTTCAAATATCCAAGAAGTGCCTATCAAAGCATATTATGTTCAAAAGAATATTATTGAACTCGGAAAAACAATAGGTGATTTTAATGGTGTAACACTTCCTGTTTACGACCGTGAAAGGACTATTTGCGACTGTTTTAAGTATCGCACAAAGCTTGATAGTGAAACATTTAATAAAGCACTTAATGCATATGTTTTGGATGATAAAAAGAATCTTTTAAATCTTTCAAAATATGCTAAAGAAATGCATGTATACACAAAAATGATGAGTGTTATGGAGGTGTTGCTGAATGGCTGATATTGCAGCAATAATGGTTTAATGCATACGCTGTTTACTATTGAGGATTTATACAGCTTTCGCATTGATAAGCTTGATTATGAACTTTGCATACGCCTTGATACTTGATATAGGTATGGGAACAAGCCATATTACAATGTTTGAAATGATTTCAGTTTGGCTATAACAAGTAAAAAAACTCAAAAATTGAGAAATCACAAAAAAGGAATACAACCATTGGGGCATTATAACTATCTTGCGGAGGATAAACAATACTTATGAAAAAGAAAAGTTCTATTTTCTTAAAATATTTTGTAATTATATTAGGAGTCATCGTAGTTCTATCAGTAATATATTTTCTTATATATCTTTGTTTTAAAGGTGATGGATTTTTATCTTCAGGAAAAAATCTAACGAAAAGTGATTGGCTTTCATTTTTAGGTGGTTATTTATCCTTTGCCGGAACGATTATTGTCAGTTTAGTGGCACTTTTAGAAGGTTTCTTTTATAGACAGCGTTCTATTAATGAAAATAAAGAAAAACGCAAAAAAGAAGTACAACCTATTTTCTCAATAAAAATAAAAGAGCTAAACACTATGATACAAGGTTATGCTGAAGCTGTTTCCTTATATGATATGTCTAAAAATCCAAAACATAAAAACTTCACAATTGAAATAGAAAATGTAAGTTTGCACCCAATAAAACACGTTATTATATTTGATAAGTACCTTTCTCAACTCTTAAAAAGCAATGAAGCAATGGCATTGCAATGTGCATATGAAGATTCACCGGATTACACACACAAAAGCAAAAGGCTCATTCGCATACTTCAAAGCGAGTATGAACGCAATGACGACGGGTTACCTAAATGGTTCAATATCAATTATGAAGATATTGATGGAAATGAAATGTATCAAACATTTGAATTGCACGAATTTGATGGCGAACAATACTATTCATTAACTGAAATAAATAATATATAAAAAAAGAGTTGTCAGACTTTCAAAAAATCTGACGGCTCTTTACTTTTACAATAATTTAAGTACTGTTTCCATTTTGTTGCCACTGTTTCTATGGAAAGCTACCATAGAAAAGTTCGATTATCATTGTTCTATCATTAGTCAAGCCTATAGTGATAAGCATCAGCATTTGTCATTGTTTGAACCATGAAATCTTTATCTTTTAAGGCACTTGTAATCAATGCTTTCTTGTATGGGACGTGAAGAGTTGCAACCTTGTCCATATTATCTCTGAATTTTGGAAGTTTATCCCATAAATCTTTAACCTGTTTTTGCATTCCTGTTGAGCACCAAATATCGGACTTTTCTTTAAAATCAGGATATATAACAATTACAGGGAGTCCCTTTGTATTGATTCCGTAGTCAATCTCCTCTCGAAGTGCCTGACTGTTTTTGGTATTTGAGCTTAAAAATAAAATAATATTTTTTGATACATCAAGTCTTTCATGCAATCTTTTTTTCAATGTTTCCCACTCACTACCATCACGAACATTATAGGTTTTAGCGTGGGCATCAACAAATGGAAAAGTACTATCAGCGCCTTTCCACGCTCGAAGTTGATTATAGTAAAGAAAATCTGGTGTAGCATTTGCGCCTAAATTAGATTCATTAAAAGGCTCAGCTACATAAAAGGCTGCATAATTTGCTGTTCTATTTGACATAACTTACCTCCTAAGTATTGTATGAAACACATCTTTATATTCATATAGTGGAATATCCTTAGCATCACCGTATATAAGAATTTTTACTTTTGATTTTAATGTTACCCCACTACTATTAAGTGTACACAACATGCAACGTAGTAGATCCTCTTTGTCTTTGGGTCCATCATCAAACCTGGGAATACCAGTTCCCAGTAGAGGAAGTGCCACATTATTGAGTGCATAAACACGACTTATTTCTTTCCACATTTTCATCAGCATAAGTTCAAACTTGGCCATGTTCGTGTGAGCCTCATGCTGTTCATTTAACTCGGTCATTGCAAGCATTAAATATGTATTATTATCAACGCTGCTTTCATAACGAATAATTGTTCCTAGCGGAAAATCATATAAACCATTACTATCTTTCTGCAATCCAAGTTTATTTGCTTCGGTCGTAATAGCTGCTTCTATTTCATTTTTGTCTCCGTGTTCTAGAATTAACTGTCCGTGTAATGATTTTTTTGATATTATCACATCGTCAACTATAGTAGAAAAATGTGTGTCACATCCTATCACTTTTAACCCAGAAGTACTAAAAATGTCTCCACACCCAATAGATACTGATGTATTCCTAATTGTAAGCTTAACTGAGTCACTGAAAATATTTCCAATAATTATATACGAAATTATGTAAAATAGGAAAAAGATACCGATCACAACACCAATTCGAATAAATAAGTTTGATTTTTTCCAATCTCCCAATGAAATACCAAGAATAGACAAAATTGTAGAAATTGCACCAACTAAAGTTGCTGATATGATAATGCTATCTCGAACTCGTTTTGAAAGCCTAGTATACCATTTATAAATTTTACTCATATGTATTACCTATTTTCTCGGTCCCATAAATTTATCGCCATTAAGATGAATCATATGGTCAGGCAAATCGGCAATCCAAACTTCAGTTTCCCAAGCAAGCATTTCCGAGAACTTCTTAAAAGTTTTAAAATCAAGAAAAGCCGTAACATAGATTCTTCCTGCTGTAACACCTTCAGTCATATCCTCAATTTCTTTAATACGCTTCGGTTCCATCGGTCCAACAGAAGTGACAGATTCGATAAAATACAGCCAATTCTTATCTTCGGAATAGAGGACAACATCGGGCATTTTATCGTGAAGCGTAATTGCAAATCCGAGTTCTTGCAGTTTTGCAACATTCTTTACCAAATCCTTTTCTGTAGTATCTCCTACATAAAGGCACTCAGAATTTGGAGCAAAACGTGGAGCGAATTCTTCAATGATAGCCTTTTGAAGTTCGTTATGCTTACCGGGAGAGAATGTAAAGTCATCACCGTTAATCCGAACAGGCATTTTTCTCATTGTTCGTTTAGAAGCATAAAGATCAATCAATGTTTCGTGAGCTTTCAGAAATTTCAGCTTTTCTGATTCCCAACTGTCTGTTCCATATCTATGGATAAGAGAAAGCATTTCATTTGTTAAACGATATCGATAATTCGGACTATTTGTTGCTTTTCCGTTGTCTTCAATAAAGGCAGCGTTTCTAAAATGGTGCATAGCCTGCTTTCGGAAAGTCTCTCGGCTGTTCTCTGCATATGTAACACCATAATTTTCTTTCGTATATGCAATAACATCGTGAATACGAACCCAGTTGTTTGTTGCACTCGCCCACAGATCTTGCTCCTTTATATCTGCCATAACAAGTAGAACAAAACAGCACAAATCTGCCTGCTGTTTAGCTGGCACTTGCAACTCTTTCAGTATCTCTCTTGCTTCTTCGATTTTGCTCATAAATGAAACTCCTTAATATTTTATCACAGCCTATTTCGGTCATATCTCGCAATTTTATCAATTCTTTACCCAACAATTCTATACTCTCCAAAGGCGGAACAGGCATAGAATTGATTTCCGTGGAATTGACCTGTGTAGAGCCGTTTAGTATCCTGTAATAACTGTCGTACAGGGTAGAATTAAACAATACATACAATCCATAAACAACACATTCTGACAATCCTTTTAAGCCACAAATAAAGTTGATTTTATTTTGTGTACTGATTTTTGAATAATCTGGATATTTTCTTGCTAAATACACACCACACTGCAGACGCCTATGTTCCTCTTTAGCAGTAAATCTCTTTACAAACAGGTAATTTACATTTGGCTGTAGTAGCCCCAACTGATTTGTAACGATATACTCATGCTCTTTTCCGATAGGAAAAATGACTTTTCCATCTTGTATGTGTTGTGAATAGAAAAGAGGAACTGCCTGTTCTTCGGCTGTATCACGCAAAACTTCTCTGTTTCTAAAGTCAACAGTTAAGCCCGTTTTCATTTTCAGCCCAATACTTGGCAATGTATTTGTCCATCTGTTAAGTAGCCTAAGTGTCTCTACTTCTTGCTCATTTGTAACTAAATAAACATAGGTATCTTCGCCTGAAACAACTGTAGTATATGGTGCTTCAAAAATCGTTTTATTGGAAAAATCCCTATTACTCTGTGTTGTTGTAATAGTTACACTTTCAGGAGTTACAGTAGACTTTTTCATTTTAATAATAATCGTTTCCTGCAACACGCTCTCATTTTCAAATACTTTATCACGACTAACAAACAAGTGGATATGCTCTATGACACCATCGTTCAAAAACTTTTGACGAAATTTTTTGAAATAAGCTCCTGATGTCCAAGAACGAGGAATGATATATACTAACTCGCCATTTGGGATTAAATTAAACATTCCCATTGCCGCAAACAGAAAATATAGATTGGGCGCACCATAGCATACATCTGGCATTGCTTTAGCCTCTGGAGCGTCTTTTGCTATTTTGATATATGGCGGATTGCCGATTACCATATCATATTTCAACGAATTCGGATCCGCACAAATCATTTCATTATATTCAAGCATTTGGCTTAGAATATAGTTATCTTCACGAATTTCGTAATCAAATGTTAGCGTAGTATGCTGCCTAACCCATTGTAGATTTGTCCTTAATAATTCAATAATTTTAGAATCGTTTTCATAGCAGACTAAATGGACATATTGTAACTGAGGGACTTCTTGCAGTCTCTCAATCAGTGCAATCGATAAAATACCCGAACCAGCACCAGCATCAAGAATTTGCAGTTGTGTTTTGTTTTCAGGCACATCAAATAATTCAGCCATAAATACAGCAGTTTCTTTACTCGTAAAAAATTGACCATATTTTTTTCTTTGAGACTTCGGCATTTCATCAATATATTTATTTGTGGTCTGAATAGCAAAATCAAGCAGGTTCATTTTCAGTAAACTCCATTATATCTCCAATATCACAAACCAGGACAGTACAAATTTTACATAAACTTTCTAACGATACAAATTCATTACGGCTCATTTTGGCAAGAACATTAAAGCTCACTCCTGCCGTGTTTTTCAAATCGGTTCGATTCATCTTCTTATCTATAAGCAACTTCCACAGTTTATCATAGCTAACAGTCATTTTTGCACTCCATTCATTTGAATTATCCATAGTATAACATTAATTAAATGAAAATTCAAGTTTAACTCATATTTTAATGAGTAATTCTTGCGTATAAAGCGAAAACAGCGGAATGAAAATTCTCACCCCGCTACTAATCAGGCGTAAATCAACTCTGTATTAACAACCTCCATTGCACGATTACGAATATTATTCATTTTCTGTACCCACGACATCATATCGTTTGCTTTGAGATGTTCGGTTACACCTTCTTGTTTTGCTAATTGCTTAATTAGTGTATCGTACATTTCTGCTGCTCTGACATCAACATCGTGCAGGTATGAATTTAGTTTACATTGAGTAAGCAGGGTTGTATAAAACGCCGGTTTGTATTGTTTTATATGCTCCTTATGTTTTCTGCCCCAAAAGCCTATTTCAAAATTTGTATCGGTCGACACAAGATTTGGAATATACACATCACCTATAAGTGTATAGCTAATGCCTGTAATTTTGTCTGTTATATGTTTTTTCATAAAATCACCTATACCTTTCTTTATTTCTTGGTTGAGATTGTTTTAGAATTTCATCAACATTTTTCGGTCCGATTATTCTGCGAAGCTTGCTGTATTGAGCAAGCTTTTTATCTGCTCTGTGAGCCATCTTGCTGAATGATTTTGCATCTTTTTTATAAATTTCGACATCATTTTGAAGCCTGTCGACAATTCTGTTTGCATTAAAAGCTCGTGCCTCTGCTTTAAAGCATCTTACAATCAACGCTTTTACCATTTGCTTTAACTTATTGAACATCGGTTCAATCAATTTCCTATACGCATTTGCCGACATAAACGGCTTGGGTTCCGGTAAAACGAATTTGTTATCAAAATCACTTTCATCAATTTCCTGCAATTCATTATTGCAATTTTGATAACATTCAATTTCATTTTTAAGCATATCAACCTTTTCTTCAAGCTGTATAACTTCTTTTTGCCGTTCTTTCTTTTTATAATCGAGAACCGATAAATGCTCTCTGCTTGTATGCTGATTTTCCCATTCAATATTAAAATTAAGCATAGATTCAGCCAATGATTCTTTTTCGGAATTCACCCATAATGCCCATTCTGTTTCTTCTCTGCCGTTGCCGACAAAGCCTTGATTTGCAAGAGCCTGTTTTAACGACACTCTTGCATCAAGTCCACGCTTGCTTCCGGTTGTAAATGGAACAAAATCAATATGCAAATGCGGCGTTGCCTCGTCCAAGTGCATATGAGCGGAAAATACACGCAAATACGGATTGCGTTTTTGAAAAGTGCTAACATAATTATCAAGTGCCTTTTCTGCAAATTCGGCTGTTTTCTTATCGATTCCAAAATCGTTTTTATTGCCGATTTGAACTACTATTTCATGAAATGGTTTTTCCTGTTTACCGTTGCAAATTTTTTCATAATAGTTTTTTACTTTTCGGTCATTACGAGTTTGTTTGGAGTTATAACGCTCAACAGCTTCGTCAAATAATTCATGATAAACATTTTTTATATCGTCATTTATATACTCTTTGTTCAGGTGCGACCTTTCGGGATTTGTATTCGGGGTATTAAATATCCTGCTGTTATGCTTTAGTGCACCTTTACCAAGTTCAATACTTATGCTTGCTAAATATATAATCGTCACGCCCTTTCTTATAATTTACAAACCTTATTTTTCTGTTACTCTTGCCAAGAGTAACGCAAAAGCACTTTTGACACTTACGCATCATAAGTGCCCTTGCGACCTACGGTGTTTTGAGAAAAGCGTGTCGATTGCGTCGATAATTACACAGCGGTTAAAATATCGACACATCGACGCACCTATTCTATTATCGACAATGATATTATTTTACCTGAATGCTTTCGTTCAAACTTGTATTCAATGTTATAGTCGTTTAATAGCACAGAATGAAGTGCATTCAAACTACGACTCAAAACGTTTGGAGTAATATCCAATTTTGTTTCTTCTATCAATTGAGTTGCCGTACCTTGCCAAACCTTACAGGCAGAAACAAAAGACACAATTTTATCGAGTATTTTATCTTTTGGCTTATCGAATAAATCAACATCGGATTTTACAAAATCCCAAGTGCAATTTGCCGAGCGTTCAATTTGAATACATTGTTCGGGCAAATCCCTGCCGGTAACGGAAATAGTAGCTTTGTTCTTGCCTCGTTTTTCCTTTTGCATAACAAATGCTCCGTCAGCAGCACCAAGCAATCCGTTTGTACCTGAAATTGTATCAAACACATCATCGGAATCTTGCTTTCTTGTGTGATGAACAACAAGCAAACACACCTTGAATCTATCGGCAAATCTTTTAAGAATTTCAATAATTCCATAATCACTTGAATAATTCATTTTGTCATTTGAACTTTCCCTAATCATCTGTAAAGTGTCAATTATAATTAACGATACGCCTTTATTTCTTGCCAAAATATATTCAAGTTGACCTTCAAGACCGTGACCCGCCTTATTTGAGAATGTTGAAATTATTATATTATCCGGATTTGGGGGAACGCCAAACATATTATAATAACGAGATACTATTCGAGCCTCTCTGTCTTCAAGAGCAAAATAAACTACCTTGCCCTGATTGACCTTTTTATCCCACAAATCCAAACCGTTGCTGACATGATGTGCTATTTGCAACATTGCAAACGATTTACCGATTTTAGGTGCACCGACAAATAAGTACATTCCCGGATAAAGCAAATCTTTAATTATCGGCTGCTTAATATCATATGATTTATCAAAAAGCTCACCTAAAGTAAAAGTTCTTATAAAATTCGGATTGCTCTCCTCTCTGAATTCTGCAAACAAATCATCACTATTGCAAAAATCATCTTCATCGGTTATAATATTGTTGCTATTTATTAGTGACTGCTTTTCATCTGTACCGGCAGATGTTTCAAAAGCAGTCTTTTTTATTTGCTCGTTCATTATAATTACCCTCCCATTTCTCTTAAAATGGCAGACATATAACAAATAAGACAAAGTGTTTCTTCGCCGATTTCGGAGCCTTTTTCTATTCTGCAAAGTTCGCTGTAAACATTATTTAACTTGTCCCTCAAACCTTTATAAACTCTCGGACTGGGATTAACTGTTATCTCCGTTTTCAGCACCCTGCCGATAATATAATCTTGCTTATTAAGTCCCGAAACAGAAACATAATCGTCAAGGAGCTTAGCCTCTTGGGGCGACATACGAAACGATACGATTTTGTTTCGCAATCTGCCTTTTGAGTCAAGATTTTTCGTCGACATTATCAACACCTCTTTCAATATTCAGTTTATTTGCAATTTCGTTTTGCTTGTTAGGAAACATATGAGCATATCTAAAAGTAATATCTATACTTTCGTGACCTACACGATTTGCAATATCGACTGCACTAAAGCCCATATCAATCAAAAGCGAAACGTGAGAATGCCTTAAATCGTGGATACGAATTCTTTTTACATTTGCTAATTTACACCCTCTTTCCATTTCATGATGCATATAGCTTTTTGTAATTTGAAATATTCTGTCGTCGTCTTCAATACCATAAATACTATGAATATAGTCCTGCATTTCTTCGGCAAGAAATGTGGGCATTTTTACTGTTCGCTTACTTTTCGGTGTCTTTGGGTCTGTAATAACATCCCTGCAATCAAATCTTTGATAAGATTTATTTATGCGTACGGTTTCCTTTTGAAAGTCAAAATCAGCAGGAGTTAATGCAAGCATCTCGCCGAGGCGTAAGCCACACCAATACAGCATTTCAAATGCATAAAACGACACAGGTTTATCCATCATCACATCTGCAAATTTAAGATATTCATCTTTTGTCCAAAAGAGCATTTCTCTGTCACTTTCTTTTTTGCCTATATTTCCTGCCTTTGCCGCCGGATTGTTTCTTAAATCATAATATCTTACTGCGTGATTAAAAATTGCACTGAGTTGATTATGAATTGATTTAAGATAAGTCGGTGAATATGCTTTGTCACTCGGAGAACGATAAGCCATCATTTCATTTTGCCACGCTCGTATGTCGGACGGTTTTATTTCGTTAATCTTCTTATTCTTAAAATAAGGTAAAATCTTTTTGTCAATAATAGCATTCTTTCCTATCCAGGTATGTTCCTTAATTCTATCCTTCATATCTGCCTTGTATATGTCAACAAAGGTTTCAAAATTCATACTAAGATCGCCTGCTTGCTTTGAGAGAAATTCTCTTTCCCACTCTTGTGCATCACGCTTAGTTTTAAAGCCACGCTTAACCTTACGAGATTGATTGTTTTCCCAATCTTTATAGTAAACAGAAACATACCACGTGCCATTATCTTGATTTTTGTAAACAGGCATAATTTACGCTCCTTTCTCTTCTGCATTTTCATTTATGCCATAAAACTTTTCATTAAAGAATTTACGGCTGACACGACCTGCAAGAGTTTTATAACCCATTTTTTCAAGTTCTTCGTTCAATTCTTTTATAATTTTATAAGCATATGTTTTTGAAATTCCTAATTCTTCTTGAATTTCCTCGGCTTTCATAAAAAGTTTGTTCATTATTTCACCTCCCTTCGGTTACTAAACAATATTGTTTAGTGTTCATTTGTATAATACTAAACATTTTTGTTTATGTCAATACTTATGACACAAATTCATTAAACTTTTTTGTTTAATATGTTGCAAATTTCAAATTTATCGGTTATAATCAAATTATACAAAAATGTTTAGGAGTAAGATATGACAGTTGGCGATAGATTAAAGAGGTTTAGAAAAAGAAAAAATCTCACGCAAAAACAATTAGGCTTAGCCGCAGGCTTTGACAAACTCGGAGCAGATGTTCGCATTGCTCAATATGAAAGCGGAACAAGACGACCAAAGGGTAAATATGTTGAACGGTTAGCTGCTATTGTCGGTGTACAGCCGTCAGCTTTGGAAGTTCCCGATATAAATAATTACGAAGCGTTATTTCAGCTTCTTTTCGCACTTGAAGATGAGTACGATTTACATATTTGCACCGATGAAATAGGTTTGCCTTATTTAATGCCGAAAGACCCGACATCTCACGAATCCGACGGGTTTATGGAATGGAGCAAAAAACATGAGCAGCTCAAAAACGGAGAAATAACGCAAGAGGAATATGATGAGTGGCGTTATAATTACCCTATGAGTGCCGCAAGAGAAAACCATAAAAAACTTATGGAATTATGGGACAAAAAGAAAAACGGCGAATAAAAATAACCCCTAATGTATGAATTGAGTCATACATTAGGGGTTTTCCCTTTGTATTAAATTAGTGAAACAGTATCAAAACAGTATCGTTTAAAGTCGGCAAACACTCAAAACCCAGTGTTTAAGCCACTTTCACGACTTCTGTTAATTACTCCCACTCCACCGTACCGGGCGGTTTGGAAGTGATGTCGTAGACCACGCGGTTGACATGCTCCACCTCGTTGGTGATGCGGTTGCTGACAGTGGCCAGAATATCGTAGGGGATACGCGCCCAATCGGCAGTCATAAAGTCATCCGTGGTAACGGCACGAATGGCCACCAGGTGATCGTAGGTGCGATGATCGCCCATCACACCCACCGTCTTGACGCAGGGCAGCACGCAGAAGAACTGGGCCATCTCTTTCTCGTACCCATTCTTGGCCATCTCGTCCCGCAGGACCCAATCTGCCTCTTGCAGCACCCGGATTTTATCCGCGGTGATCTCGCCCAAGATTCGCACGCCCAGACCGGGGCCGGGGAACGGCTGGCGCCACACCAGCTCCTTGGGAATGCCCAGCATGGTACCCACCTTGCGCACCTCGTCCTTAAACAGGTCGCACAGCGGCTCTACCAAGCCCAGGAACTGCACATCCTCCGGCATCTTTACCTTATTATGATGGGTTTTGATGGTATCCGCATCCCCCTTGCCGGACTCAATGCAGTCCGGATAAATGGTGCCCTGGGCAAAGTAGCCCAGCTCATCCTGGTGGCGGATCTCGTCCCAAAACACATTAAAGAACTCGGTGCCGATGATCTTGCGCTTTTGCTCCGGGTCGGTGACGCCCTTCAGCGCCTGCAAAAAGCGCTCCTGGCAGTTGACCCGCACAAAATTCATATCAAACAAGGAAGTAAAGGTCTTTTCTACAAAATCGCCCTCGTCCTTGCGCATTAAGCCCTGGTCCACAAACACGCAGGTAAGCTGCTTGCCCACCGCGCGAGACAGCAGGCCCGCTGCCACGGAGGAGTCTACACCGCCGGACAGGCCCAGAATCACCTTTTTGTCACCAATCTGCGCACGCAGCGCAGCTACAGTCTTTTCGATAAAATTATCCATCTGCCAGTCGCCGGAGCAACCGCAAACATCAAACAGGAAATGATGAAGCATTTCCTTGCCATAAGTGGTATGGGTCACCTCCGGGTGGAACTGCACTGCATACAGGCCACGCTCCGGGTTCTCCATCGCCGCACAGGGGCAGTCCGCCGTCTTACCGGTGACGGTAAAGCCCGCCGGGGGCTGGGCAATATAGTCCGTATGGCTCATCCAAACGGTGGAGTCCTGGGGCACATCTCGCAGCACACTGCCGCCCAGCACGGTCAACTTGATCTTGCCGTACTCGGACACCGGCGCCGTCTCTACCTTGCCGCCCAGCATCCATGCCATCAGCTGGCAGCCGTAGCAAATGCCCAGCACCGGCACGCCCAGCTCCAGCACCTCCGGGGTGTAATGGGGCGAGGCCGGGTCATACACGGAATTGGGACCGCCGGTAAAGATAATGCCCTTATAATTTCCCTGCCGAATGGTATCCAGCGAGGTGGTATAAGGCAGAATTTCGGCAAACACGCCGTGATCACGCACACGGCGGGCGATCAGCTGATTGTACTGACCGCCGAAATCCAAAACAAGAATTTTTTCCATACTATTCCTCCAAAGCGCAACGCGCGTTCATACGGGTCTATTATAGCGAAAAGCCCGCCGCTTTGCAAGGAAAATAGCGAAAAAGCGCCCCTTGGGTCTAAACATGCCCTATCCGGCAAAATACCGGGGCAGCACCGGCGGCTGCTCCACCGGTCGCCCGGCCTGTTCCCGGGCGGTACACAGCCGCAAAAGCAGCATAGACAGGGTAGCGCACTGGCACACAGGCGCCAGTAAAGGCAGGCTGTCCGGAAACAAAAATACCTGCCGTGCGCCGGACAGCTGCCCTGCCAGGCTCTCTACCGTGCAAGCCACCGTACCCGCGCCCCGAATGACCGCCAGTTGCAGGGCAGCGCAGGTTTTTTCCGTCAGTTCCCGACTGCTGATCAACGCCACCAACGCCGTGTGACTGTCCACCGTAGGCAGCAAGGTGTGGCGCAACTCCGCCGCAGGCACCGTCTCCACCGGCACGCCCAGAGTACGGCTCCACACGCCGGCCATCGCGCCCGCTGCCGCCAGGTCAATGTTTTGACCCACAAACAGCAGCCGATCATAGCCGGTTAGGTACGCCGCCAAAGCGTCCAGTTCGCTGCCACTTTTTAAGATCAGCCGCAGCTTGTCCGGCAGGGTGGCGCACAGCTTTACCGCCATGCGGCCGAATAAGGGGGTAATGGTCTTTTGGCGCAGCCCCCAGTCCACCGCCACCAGCGCCAGCAGCACATAGCCCAGCACAAAGTGGGTCACCGGCGGCAGCCCGCCGGGCAGGCTGCAAGGCAGGGATAGAAGCGTGCCCCCGGCACGAGCCAAAGGGCTGTCCGGGTCGCCGGTCAGCGACGCCGTGCGGGCGCCGAAGGCCGCCGCCTTTTGCAGCGCCTCCGCCACCTCTGCCGTTTGGCCGCTGGCAGAAATGCCCACCACCAGCGCGCCTCGGTCGCACACCACGCCCCCGGCGCAGAACTCACCGGCAGAATAGGCAAAAGCAGGCACATCGCACACCGACTCAAAATTACAAGCCGCCGCTTGCGCCAGCTGATAGGAAGTGCCGCAGCCTACCAGCAGCACCCGACTGATGCCCCGAGGCCGTAGGCGGCTTTTGCCCAACCGAGGTTGATCCCCACGCACAAAGCGATGAAGCAGCAGCTCCAAATCTCCGGGCAGCGCCTGTAACGCCTCTCCCGGGTCTGCAAAACCCGCTGCCGGCGACCGTCGCAAAGTCACCGCGCAGGGGGATTTTTTGATTTTCTTGCCCTTGGCGTTCCAAAACTGCAGCTTGCCCGGGCGTAGCTGCACACACTCCCCGGCAGACAGGGCATAGATTTTCATTTGATCCGGTTCCAGTGCCGCCAAATCCGAAGAAACGCAAGCGCTGCCGCCGCCTACCGCCGCATACAGCGGCGCCCCGTGGGCACAGGCGAACAGACATTCCTCACCCCGACGCAGCACGGCCAAAGCATAGTTGCCCCGAGCCTCACGGCAGCACAGACGCAAAGCGGCAACGGTGCCGCTGTCTGCATACGCCTGCAAAAGCGCCGCCAGCACCGCGCCGTCGCTGTCCGGGTAGGGCAGCAGGTTCAGCGCGCTGCGCAAGGCAACGGCGTTCTCCACCGTGCCGTTCATCGCCAGACAATAATCATCGGTCACAAAGGGGTGCACATTCTCTGCGGTGCGCCCGCCACAGGTGGCAAACCGGGCGTGTACCAATCCACAGGGCGCTGCGCTCTCCGGCAGCTGCTGTGCCAATGCCGTCACGCTTTCTTTGCTTTTGGCGCACAGCAGCTGGCCCCCTTGCATTAGGGCGGCGCCGTAACCGTCCAGCCCCGGCTGGGTGCAGGCCTGCAACTTCTCCAGCAGCAGCCCGCCACAGGGGGTGCTGCCGACAAATCCGTATAGAAACATGGTATTCGCTCCTCCTTAATTTGGCAGCAACCGGGCCACGATTACGCTCATATCGTCTCGTCTATCCGCCGGGGTGTGGGCCTTGGCATAGGCCAGCACCGTATCTGCCAGCTCCTGCTGATCCTGGGATTGAAAGCGGCAAAGCAGCGCCTCCAGCCCTACCGCGTCCGCGTCTGTAATGCCGTCGCTAAGCAGCACCACCGTGTCCCCGGCGCCCAGCACCGCCGTGCGCTTGGCAAAGGTAATGCCCCGCAAAATGCCCGCCGGCATACTGGCCAGCTCGCACCGGGTCAGCCGCCCGTGGCGCAGCACATAGGATCGGGGTGCGCCGGCTTTGTAAAAGGCGCACCGACCGGTAAACAGGTCTACGCAAGCACAGTCCAGGGTAGCCAGACTCTCCTCATTGCTCTTGACCAGCAGCGCAGAGTTGACGACTTTCAGTGCCGCATCAAAGCCAAAACCTGCACTGAGCAGACGGCTCAGCAGCCCGGCGCCCATAGCGCCGTCCAGCGCTGCCCGAGAGCCGCGACCCATACCGTCGCTGATAATCAGAATTTGGTGACCACGACCGTCCCGGGCCACCTTTACCGTGTCTCCGCACAGCCGTCCCTCCGCTGCGTACTGGGCGTAACCCACAGCCAGACAATACAGGGGCTTTTCGTTAAAGGTCAACAGACTTTCGCTGCCGTAGCGGGTCACCTGGCCTGCCTCCAACGAGCGCCCGCAGGTCTTGCTGATCCTGGCCTGGAGCACCGGACTGGACAATCCCGGTGCCGGGTCGTCACAGGCGATCTCCACGCGCATACGGTCAAATTTGTCTAAAATCACAGAGATATTTTTGGGATAAATTTCGCTCTCGCCCAGCAGCCGCCGCAGCTTTCCGGCTGTTTTGGCGTCAAAGCACTCCGCCTGATCAAACTCAAAGGCCAAATCGGACAGCATGTCGGAGATAGAGTAAAACTGGTCCGCCGCCACCATGCGCATATCGCTTTTTTCCGGATCCGGAGGCAACCCCCTTTTGCCGTTAATGCGGTCGATCTTCTCCCGCACCTCCCGCACATTGTCGCTGACGCTGGCCATGGCGGAGGCGGCAAATCGCAGCCGCAGTACCAGGCTTTGGCGCAGAGAGCCCTCCGGGGCAATATCCGCACCGTTTTCAAAAAAGGCAGTGCACCGATCGCCCCAGGCGGCAGGCAGCAAAAGCAGTAGCACGCCGGCCACCGCACTCTCCACAAAGGTGCACACACTCAAATGTCCCAGGTTGGCCGCCACAGAGAAAAAGCCCATAGACAGCACAAACGCCCCGGCGCAGCCTAGGGAGGCAAAACGATCAAACAGCGCCGCCAGCAGGGCGGAAAAGCCGTAGGCCCCTAGCAAAAACATGGTGTCTTGCCCGGCCAGACCCAAGGCGAACCCCAGGCACAGGGCCAGGGTGACCCCCAGCCGAGACGAACCAAAGCGTAAGGTAATCAAGATCAGCAGCACAGCCGCAATCCGCGCCGGTGCAATGCCGAAAATCGTCAATCGAGACAGGCTCATTAACAGCAGCGAACCACTAATGAGCACGCATACCAAGTCGCCGGTAGGCGCAGCCTTGCACCGCAGACGGCGATAATTGCAGTGCTCTGCGCGGAAGAAGAAATATCCGCCGCCACCGGCCAAAATGCTCTCGCCCAGCACCAGCGCATAATCTGCCGCGCCGCCGCCCAATCGCAGTTGCAGCACCGCCCCGGTCAGCCCCACTGCCAGACAAGACAGCGCCATGGGCAGCCGGGCGTCTCGCCGGGGGAGAAAGGCAGCCATTGCCAGCGCACCTACCAAGGCGATGAGCACTGCCGCAAAGTACCGCACACGAGCCGTGCCGGTACCAAAGATCATATATCCTAACCCGGCACCCAAAGCGGAAAAGAGAAAATCCCGCCGCCCGGACACCGCCACCAGTGCCACCGCAAAGGGGCTGCACCCGCCGGCTACCGCCCCGACGGATAGTACAAACCCACCCAGCAAGTGCCCGGCGCACCCCAGCAGCGCGCGCTTGGTCCCGGCGCGGCTGTGGGCAGTGGTGAATTTTGGCTTTTCCAGTAGTTTCATAAGCTTGTCCTCAACGGTCTTTTTGGACCAGTATAACCTATAAAATTAGCAGATCCTGTCACTCGCCGTCCCCGGCAAAAAGCGCCCCCTTTCCCCACAATTTTCCCTGTTTTATTCCACGAAGGCAGCAATTTGCTCCCCCGTATAACATAAGAAAGCCACCGATCATCGGTGGCTTTCTGCTTTGCTATTCGTCCTAATCCTCGATTTTCTGTTCTTCCTCTTGTCTCTGTTTTTCCTTCGTTTCTTCCCCCTTGGCTGTGCGGGATGATGATCCCTGCAACCAATGCAATCACGGCTGCCGTGGCTAATGCCACCGCCAAATAAATCAAAATATTAGCGCCGGTAGAGCGGTGCGTAGGCGCCACCGCTGCCCACAAAAGCTGTGTCAGAAATAAGCCCTGAATACACAAATTTTACATTACACAATTAAAATAGTTGCCATGGAGAACAAAGCGCGATATAATATCCTTGATGATAAAATTGTTATTATTGTAACTTTACCGGACAAAGTGCGTGATCGTCCTCTGCGTTGCCTCCGTTTTGCGGAAGATATAGTGCCACAGCGGATTTGTGATTCTGTTCAAACTTACTGGAGAATTTATACACGCATGTCTATAAAAGTCGCACACGATTGCAGGGACAGGTATTTTGCGTATGTTGCACGACGGGCTGTATGAGCAAATTATCAATAAGGGATTAGAAACGGAGCTTGCCTCTACGGACAAGCGCTCTACTACTGCGCCCATTGATCGTGCCGAGGCGTCCAAAATACTGGCAAAATACATTGCCGAAGTTGTAGAAAAAGGGCTTGATAATGTTGCTGATAATGGCGGTGATGTGCACGCACAAGTAGCGCTTGCAAACCGTATTATTTCTACGATTATTCACGAAACTAAAGAAAACGAACTTGGTAAAATGACAGTCGCAGAACAGGCTGAGCAGTTGCTCTCGCTCTTTGACAAAAAGAACAGCATTCTTGCTCTCAATGAAAAAGCAGCGATTATTCGCCCCGAAACGTCTATTGCACAAAGCTCGTTATTTACAGGAGCAATCCATGAGCCGCAGATGTTTACCGAACTCAAGAAGGAAATTATCTCCTGTAACCGCATAGATATGCTGGTATCTTTCATTAAATGGAGCGGCCTGCGCTTAATTATAGATGAGCTTACAACCTTTACGAAAAACGGTGGAGAACTCCGCATTATTACAACCTCTTATATGGGAGCGACTGATGTAAAGGCAATTGAAGAACTCCGCAAACTTCCTAACACAAAAATCAAGGTGAGCTATGACACCAAACGCACCAGACTTCATGCGAAAACGTATGTCTTCTATCGGGATACCGGTTTTACTACGGCGTATGTGGGTTCGTCGAATCTTTCTAACGCTGCCATCTCCAGCGGTCTTGAATGGAACGTAAAGGTTACAAAGAAGGACCTTCCGGAAACCATTGACAAAATCGAGGCTACCTTTGAAAGCTATTGGAATTCCAATGAATTTGAATATTACAACGAGGAGCAAAAGGAGCGTTTGTCCCGTGCGTTAAAAGCCGAAAAATACTTTGACAGTAATAATGCCGAAGTTTATACAATGGATATTGCGCCCTATTCCTATCAGCAAGAAATTCTTGATAAGCTGGAAGCGGAGCGCAAGGTTCGTGGTTATCATCGAAACCTTGTTGTTGCCGCCACCGGTACCGGAAAGACGGTAATTTCTGCGCTTGACTACAAGCGTTTTCGCAAGCATAACCCAAAAAAGCCTTGCCGGCTTCTGTTTGTGGCTCATCGTGAAGAAATCCTAAAACAAAGCATGTACACCTTTCGCGCCGTACTGAAAGACGCAAACTTTGGTGATATGTTTGTAGGCAGCTATAAACCGGAAAGCATAGATAGTCTTTTTATATCTATTCAAACTTTCAACTCACAGAGCTTTACCGAGAAAACAACATCGGATTTTTATGATTATATTATCGTAGACGAGTTTCACCACGCCGCCGCGCCTACATATCAAAAGCTTTTATCCTATTATCATCCGCAGATTCTTCTCGGTTTGACAGCAACGCCTGAACGTATGGACGGGAAGAGCATTTTGCCGTATTTTAATAATCGTATTGCTGCCGAAATTCGTCTGCCCGAAGCGATTGACCGCAAGCTCCTGTGTCCGTTTCAATATTTTGGTGTAACGGATACGGTTGATCTGGATCACTTAAAATGGGCAGCCGGAGGTTATGATAAAGGCGAACTTTCGCGGGTTTATACACTCAGCGGTATAACGGCAAATCGTCGCGCCGACTTGGTGGTTTCTTCATTGCTCAAATATGTTACAGATATTGATGATGTAAAGGGGCTTGGATTTTGTGTAACGGTTGAACACGCAGAATTTATGTCCAATTATTTTAATGCCCGCGGAATTCCGTCGATGTTCCTGACCGGACATTCGCCGGACGAAGAAAGAAAAGCGGCAAAAAATAGACTTGTAAAAGGTGAAGTGCGGTTTATCTTCGTCGTTGATATCTACAACGAAGGTGTGGACATCCCTGAAGTCAACACGGTTTTATTCTTGCGTCCAACAGAATCTTTGACAGTGTTTTTACAGCAGCTCGGACGTGGACTGCGCTTATCTGAGGATAAAGAATGCCTGACCGTGCTCGATTTTATCGGGCAAGCAAACAAAAAGTATAATTTTGAAGATAAGTTTGCCGCTCTCCTTTCCAACACCACACGAGGCGTAACACGTGAAATCAAGGATGGGTTTATTTCACTTCCAAAGGGATGCTATATTCAGCTTGAAAAGAAGGCAGCAAGATATATTCTCGATAACATTCGCGCATCTTACGGAAACAGCGCAGGTCTTGTTGCACGTATAGCAACCTTTGAAGAAGATACCGGCCTAAAACTTACCCTCGAAAACTTTCTCGACCACTATCGGTTGGATCCTCGCTCAATCTATAAATTTGCTTCCTTTTCTCGTCTGTGCGCACGTGCAGATATAATTGATAATTTCGAGGAACCGATGGAAGAGGTAATGTCAAAAGCACTCAGCCGTTTTGCCTTGGTGGATTCAAGACGTTGGATTGTATTTATGCTGCGTGTTTTGGAAAATATCGATCATTTCGACCTTACAAAACTTTCGGATATAGAAAAGCGTATGCTTCAGATGTTCTATATTACAATGTGGGGAAAAGCAATTGAGGATTGGAACGCGGACGAAGTATTCGAAAACTTCCAGGCGCTTTTGAATAGTCCTGTCATGCTTTCCGAGCTAATTGCACTGCTCAAATATAACTACAATCGCATTGATTTTATTGATGAGCCTGTGCGCCTCGGATTTGATTGTCCGCTGGATCTACATTGTACCTATACGCGCGATCAACTGCTTGTTGCCATGGATTTTATGAAGCCAAGCACGGTTCGCGAAGGTGTAAAATGGTTGCCAGACAAGGAAATTGATGTGTTCTTTATCACATTGAACAAGTCGGATAAAGACTACTCACCAACAACCATGTATCAGGATTATTCCATCAACGAAACACTGTTCCATTGGCAAAGCCAAAGTACCACCAATGCAGAAGGTAAAGTCGGTCAGCGGTATATCAATCATCGAAAAAACGGCAGCAAGGTTCTCTTGTTTGTGCGCGAATTTAAGAATGATGTTTACGGCAATACGGCACCGTACACTTATCTTGGCACTGCAAATTATGTTTCGCATAACGGTTCAAGACCGATGAATATTACATGGAGATTAGATGCCCCCATTCCGGCAAAATACCTGAAGAAAACAAACAAATTGGTGGTTGGATAATGACAGAAGTAGTAGCAGCCCTGATATGGGACAAAGACAAATTTATGATCTGTCAGCGCCCAGCGCATAAGGCCAGAGGCCTTTTGTGGATACTCGTATTTTTTGCTTTTGCGCTTTTCACAATCTTTTCTTCCATAAAGCAAAAAAGCGTTCCGTCTTTTAACAAATAGCCCGTATCCATCCAGCCGCATTGCAAGTCCTCCGTTTTCATTATTACCGTTACAAAATTTCGATTTTCAGGGTCTTTATAGCATAACGCAACCTGTCAACAATCAACAACAAAAAGCCACCGTAATTCTACCAAAATTACGGTGGCTTCTTGGTCGGAGTGACAGGATTCGAACCTGCGGCATCCTGCTCCCAAAGCAGGCGCGCTACCAACTGCGCTACACCCCGATTTTTTTATTTTGCTTTTTTCTTAAAAATTTCCGTGTTTCCCTGCTTTGTCCACCCGCCATACGGCTTACACAAGCCGATCGCGGCACTTGTGTTATTTTAATATATCCGGCAGGGTTTGTCAAGCGGGTGATTGGGCGGGCAACTGTGGCTGCTCCGTCCGCACTTATGCATACGCAAAGAAAAACACCACCGCTTTGGCTCACGCCGGGGCGGTGGTATTCTTTGGGGGCTAAAATCAGTCTTGGAACAGCGGGGTGGACAGGTAGCGGTCACCGGTATCCGGCAGCAAGGCTACGATGGTCTTGCCTGCGTTCTCCGGGCGCTTGGCCAGCTGCTCGGCAGCCCAAACGGCTGCACCGGAGCTGATACCGGTGAGCACCGCGTCGGACTTGGCCAGGCGCTTGCCGGTGGCAAAAGCATCTTCATTGGTGACGGTAATGATCTCGTCGTAAATCTTGGTATCCAGCGTATCCGGAACAAAGCCGGCACCGATACCCTGAATCTTATGGGCGCCGCCCTGGCCGGTGGACAGCACCGGGGAGGAAGCAGGTTCTACGGCAACCACTTTTACATTGGGGTTTTGGCTCTTTAGGTACGCACCCACGCCGGACACCGTACCGCCGGTGCCTACGCCTGCCACAAAGATGTCAACCTTGCCCTCGGTGTCCTTCCAGATCTCCGGGCCGGTGGTGGCCTTATGGGTGGCCGGGTTCACCGGGTTTACAAACTGACCGGCGATGATGGAGCCGGGGATCTGCTCGTGCAGCTCCTCTGCCTTGGCGATGGCGCCCTTCATGCCCTTGGCGCCCTCGGTGAGCACCAGCTCTGCGCCATAGGCTTTCATCAGGTTGCGGCGCTCCACGCTCATGGTCTCCGGCATGGTGATGATCAGGCGATATTTTTTGGCCGCAGCAACAGCTGCCAGACCGATGCCGGTGTTGCCGGAGGTGGGCTCAATAATGGTGCCGCCGGGCTGCAACTTGCCGGTCTTTTCTGCGTCCTCTACAATGGCCTTAGCAATACGGTCCTTCACGGAACCGGCCGGGTTAAAATACTCCAGTTTCGCCAAAACAGTTGCTTTCAGGTCGTTCTCTTTTTCAAACTGGGTCAGCTCCACCAGCGGGGTGCCGCCAACCAAGTCCAGGATAGATTTATAAATTGCCATGATAATAACTCCTTGTCAAATTCAAATGAAATTGTCGGTCAATTAGGCGTTCAGCGCTTTTACAGCGTCAAATCCCTGCTCCAGATCGGCGATAATGTCGTTGATGTTCTCTGTACCGATAGAAAGACGGATGGTGTTGTCAAAAATCTTCTGCTCGTTAAACTCCTGCTCAGACAGCTGGGAGTGGGTGGTGGTCTTGGGGTGGATCACCAGGGACTTTACATCTGCTACATTGGCCAGCAGAGAGAAGATCTCCAGCGCGTCGATAAAGGCCTTTGCCTCTTTTTCGCCGCCCTTGATGTCAAAGGTGAAGATGGAACCGGCGCCGTTGGGGAAATATTTATTGTACAGATCCTGATATTTGGGATCCAAGGACGGATGGTTCACATGCTCGACCAGCGGGTGATTTTGCAGGTACTCCAGCACCTTCTTGGTGTTCTCCACATGGCGCTCCACACGCAGGGACAGGGTCTCTACGCCCTGAAGCAGCAGGAATGCGTTAAAGGGAGAAATCGCAGCGCCGGTATCGCGCAGCAGAATCGCGCGGATATAAGTGGCGAACGCAGCCGGGCCGGCAGCCTGCACAAAGCTGATGCCGTGGTAGCTGGCGTTGGGTTCGGTGAGCTGCGGGAACTTGCCGCTCTTTTCCCAATCGAACTTGCCGCTGTCTACAATCACGCCGCCCAGGGTGGTGCCGTGACCGCCGATGAACTTGGTGGCGCTGTGGACCACAATGTCTACGCCGTACTCAATGGGGCGCAGCAGATAGGGCGTTGCAAAGGTGCTGTCCGCCACCAGCGGAATGCCGTGCTTGTGGGCGATCTTGGCCAGCGCCTCAATGTCCACCAAGTTAGAATTGGGGTTGCCCAGGGTCTCAAAGAAGATCAGCTTGGTGTTGTCCTGAATGGCATCCTCAAAGTTTTGCAGATCGTCCGGGTCAACAAAAGTAGTCTTGACCCCGTGCTCCGGGAAGGTGTGCTCCAGGTAGTTGTAAGTGCCGCCGTAAATGGTCTTGGCGCTGACAATATGGTCACCGGCCTTGGCCAGTGCCTGGAAGGTGTAAGCCAAAGCAGCCGCACCGCTGGCGGTAGCCAACCCGGCTACGCCGCCCTCTAAAGCGGCAATGCGCTTTTCAAACACATCCTGGGTGGAGTTGGTCAGACGGCCGTAAATGTTGCCGGCGTCTGCCAGGCCAAAACGGGCCTGGGCGTGGTCGCTGTTATGGAATACATAAGAAGTGGTTTGATAAATCGGTACGGCTCTGGAGTCGGTAGCGGGATCCGCCTGCTCCTGGCCAACATGCAGCTGCAAAGTCTCAAATGCGTATTTCTTGCTCATAATTCAAATTCCTTTCAAGTTCAAATGATAAAATGTAGGTTACGATTGGGTCACATACATCGGCTCATTCGTCCAAATCGGAAATTTTGTCTTAACAATGTGGGAAATAACCGGTTCATAGCGGTCTCCTGATTTCTTCGGGTCTCCCCGTTGGATTGACTTAACTATACACCATAATGCCTACTATGTCAATAGGTAATGTCGGAAAAAATAAATAATTTTTTCTGAGCCACCAAGATTTCGCGTAACCATGCCAAAAATAGCAAAAAATAAAATGCAGGAAATCTCGTGGCAATACAAGGCTGGCAGATACTATCCGCCGTATCTGATGTGTATACCATCCTCTTGCACACCGATACGCACACATATTTAAACCCGCTGAACACCACACAAAAAAGCGACCTCCCGGGGGAAGTCGCTTTTCTCTATATATAGTTATTATACGCTTATTCTTTACCGGCGCGGCGCTGGGACAGGACGGCAGAGATCTGCGCCTTCTTCTCGCCCACAATGTCGTACTTAAACATGGGGAAGATGGACAGCAGTGCCAGCACGCCCGGCAAGGCGGTATAAGCAAAAAAGATAATGTCCTTCGTCTTGGTGGTGAAAGTACCGGCACCCAAAGCGTCATAATAACCGGACACCTGCACAAAGATCAGACCCACGGCGGTACCCAGTGCCAGACACACCTTAATGGTCAAGGTCAGGATGGAATAGGCGGCGCCCTCCATCCGCTTGCCGGTCTCATACTCGTAATAATCCACGCAATCGGCGGTCATGATCATGGGCATTAAGGTGACGGCACCGAACTGCAAGCCGATCAGGAACAGAGAGGCATAAAACAGCACGGTGAGCACCATATTGTCCGGAGACTGGAACCAGAAATGGCCGATCACAAAGGAGAAAATGGAAGCGGCAAAGCCGTAAACAGACAGAAGAATGTACGCCTTGCGCTCATCCAGCTTCTTAATCAGCAGGGGGCACAGCGCCATACTGATCATGGAACCCACGGCGGTAACGATACCCAAAACAGCCACCAAGTTTTGGCTGCCCAGGATCACCGTTGCGGCCTGTACCTGGATACCCATAGCCATCTGACGGCCAAAGCCCAGGAAGTAAGAAATAATCACCAGCATTAAGGGTTTATTGTTCTTCAGCGCGCCCATCATATCCTTAAAAGTGGTCTTTTCGCCGGCCTGGTAGGGCACCCGCTCCTTATTGAGCAGCGGAATCAGGGCAAAGAGCACACAACCAAAGATGGCGGTGAGCACTGCGGTCCAGAAGAACTCGGAAGCGATCATAGGCGTATCTGTCTCGCCGGACTTGACGAACACCTTGGACCCACCGGGAATGATCAGGCAGGCAATCGGCACAATCACCACGCAGGCAGAAAAGCCGATCTGCTTAAAGGTATTGGAAATGGACACCACATTGGTGCGCTCCGTGGGATCCGGGGTCAGCACGGAAGCGATCCCCTGCGAGGGCACATCGCCCATGGTCATGGCAATGGACCAAACCAAGTAGGTGAGGAAGATCCACACATACAGACCGGTGCCGGAAAACGGCACTTTCACAAACACCACAGCGGTCATCACCAGCAGCGGCACCAGAGAGTACAGGATCATAGATTTGAACTTGCCCCGCTTGCTTTTGGACCGGTCGATCAGGTTGCCCACCACCGGGTCCGCCACAGCAGACACGATCTTGGCCACCAAAATTAAAATGGCCACCACAGACACATTGGCGCCCAAAATGGAGCCGTCAAACTCGGCCTGATAGGAGTTTAGCAAGCCTACGATGGCCTGGAACCCGAACAGTCCCAGGGAGTACGCCGCAATCTCCTTAAAATTCATATACTTTTTTTTCGTTGCCGTTACAGCATCTGCCATAAAAGCCCCTCCTTTTTATTGCAAAAAAAGCAGAAAGGGGCGCAAAGCCATTCCCTCATTGAAACAGCTGCGTCCCTTAAATGCTTAAAATTTACTCCGCCAGCTCGGCGTCGTCCTTAAAAACTTCCTTAAACAGGTCAATGTCCGCCGCCTTCATCACAGCGCTGAACAGGCGAGAGCCGTTCACCGGCAGCAGCTTGCCAAACACGCTCATGGCGTGGGCATCCACACCGTGAATCTGCAGTGCCTGCTTGTGCTCTATACCGAACATGATCATCTTCACCATCAGGTCGCAATCGGTAGAGATCATATTGATGACCTTCTCGCCCTTGCCGCCTGCGTTGGACTGGCCGCGGAAAATATCCGTCTTGGTAAAGCCGGGGCAAACCAGACCCACATAGCACTTGCCGCGGAATTCCTCACGCAGAGCCTCGGTAAAGCCCTTCAGTGCAGCCTTGGAAGCGCTGTACATGGAAGTACCGGCCAGGCTCATCAGCGCGGCGGAAGAGTCAATGTTAACAATGCCCGGGTCCGTGCTCTGCAGCAGCATGGGCAGAAATGTCTTAACGGAATACACGCAGCTGTAGAAATTAATGTTAATGGCACGCTCAATTTCTTCATCACTGTAGCGGTCAAAGCGCTTAAACTTAGGCAGAATACCAGCGTTGTTGACCAGCACATCCACCTGCACGCCTTCCTCTACCAGCTCGTTATAGAAGTTCTCCCAATTCTCCTTAACAGACACATCAAACAGCTTGTAAGAGAACTGCTGGGCATAAGTGGGGCCAAGCTCCTCAATGAATTTGAGCATCTTGGGTTCTGACCGAGCCACGCCGATCACAGTGCAGCCGTGCTTCTTGATCAAGGTAGCCGCAATGCCTGCGCCCATACCGCCGGAAGCGCCGGTTACAACAACAGTTTTGCCGTCTAACCAACAATACATAGGTAAAATTCCTCCAATATGTAAAATTCTGTATTTATTATAGCTGAAAAAACCAAAGAATACAACATTTTTTTATGCAGGACAGCGGATTTTTCCGTTTTTATCCGTCACTATGGTGATTGTGCCGCTTTGATCCGTGCGGTAGACGGTACACCCGGCATCCCGCAGGCGGGAAAGCGTACTCTCTGCCGGGTGGCCATAACGGTTGCCCGCGCCCACGGAGATCACCGCATACTTGGGCAACGCCTGGCGCAGAAACACATAGCCGGTGGCAGAGCCGCTGCCGTGTGACCCACCGCCAGCACATCACAACTTACATCTGCACCGCTTTGGATCAAGCTGCGCTCCTCCTCTGCCCCGGCGTCACCCATAAAGAGAAAAGTCACGCCGCCAAAGCGCACTTGCAGCACCAGACTGCTGTTGTTTAGATCGCTGCCGGCAGCGGCGGGGCCCAGCACGGTACACTTCGCATCCCCCAAAGGAAACTGCATACCCGCCTGCCCGGCCACCGGAGTCACACCCCGATCCGCCAGCGCATCTAAAAAATCTTTGTAATAGTCGCTGTCTGCCGTCACCGGGCTGACAATGGCCTGACCCACCGGCACCGCGTCCACCACAGCGGCCAGGCCGCCCACATGATCCTCATGGCCATGGGTATTCACCACATAGTCCAGCCGGTCCGTTGCCGCCTGCACCGCACGAGTAACCTTGGCGCCGTCTGCCACATTGCCGCCGTCGATGAGCAGACTTTTACCCCCGCAGGTGAGCAGCGCCGCATTGGCCTGACCTACATCCAAAAATTCCACCGTCAACACATCCTGCCGCCGGGTAGTCTCGTTGCCGTTTGTACCAAAAACGGCAGCCCTGTTGACCGCACTGCAACCGCCAAAAAGCAGCAAAAGCGCCAGTACCAGCGGGACAATTTTTCGTGTTTTTGCACAAGTTTTCATGGCGTTTTCCAGCACTTCCTACAAATTCCGTGAAGTTGCTTGCAACCTTTCTTTCATTTATGTTATCATAGTATTTGCTATTGGACAGGTGTCCATTACAAAGCGATTTGAGGGGGGTTTTTCTAAGAAATGGACAGACGGGTAAAGCGCACCAAAGCGGCGGTCTTTAACGCTATGATCGCACTGATGATTGAAAAAGAAACGGACAAGATCACCGTATTAGAGCTGTGCAAAAAAGCAGACATTAACAAAAGCACCTTTTATCTGCACTTTAAGAGCATGGGCGCGTGCATTCAATTCTGCTTTGAGACCATCACCAACGGCATTGTGGAGATCGCCAAGGGCATCAACTACGATCAAATCCAGCGGGATCCCACGGATATAATTAACAGTATGCTCAATGAGATTGAGCGCAACAACAACATTGAGCGGCTGACCAAATTCAAAAACAGCCGTATGTGCGCCCCCGCCCTGCGCATGCTCAAGCAGCAGATGACCGAGGCCATTTGCTCCCACAACAACTTCACTATGGAGAAAAATTATCACCAGGTAACCAATGTGATCTACGCCGTAGGCGGCTGTATTGATGTGATTCTGGAGCCGCTGCCCGCCTTTGACCGGGAAAAGCTGACTGCCGTACTCACCGCGCAGCTGCGCAAAATACGGTAATCCATACGATGATCGATACGCACAAAGCCCCTGCAATGGCAGGGGCCTTATTTTTTTGTAAAGAATGATAAATCCAAACCGATTCTGTGAATGCCTTACACTTTCTCGATCAACAGGCCGATGCTCTCTTTTCCGTCAGACCCATGGGCACCACCCGACAACTGTCGGATAATGCACACTGTCTCGCAAGAATTATACCATATTTTTGTATTCCTGCATAGTGGGTTGCAAAAGAATATGGCGTTTTTTCAGGATAGGAAATGGCGGCGAATGGCAGGGCGTGCAAGCCCCCTACAAAAAAATAAAAGCCAAACGGATCTTATCCCTCACACACAAAAAACCGCCCGGGCCTTACGGTCCGGGCGGTTCCCTCTCTTACGGCAAGCGAAAGATCATTTGCCGATTTGATACAACGCAGAGGTATCTGCGGTGGTATTGTCTACATACCAGGTATGGCCGATCTGCACCACGGTCAGGTTGCAGGTGGCCAACTGGGTACCCTTAGCGTCCGTTACCTGCACGGTGCAGGTGGAAACGGCACGGATGTCGTCGGCGCTGACTTCATAATTCGCCAGCAGCTGGGTATTCATCTTGGCGGTATAAGCCTTTACATCCTCCACCGACTGCACATCGGTCACGGTGGTGGTCAGCTTGTAATCCTCGCCCAGTGCCTTTTGGTAAGCGCCGATGGTCTTATCCGTCAGCTTGACCTTGGTGTTCTTGTCGTAGGTCTCTTCCGTACCGGTCAGACTCTCGCCGTAGGTCTTTACATTGGCCTCCAGCGCGGTGAACATACCCTCGTCATCCAGGTACGAATCACCGAATATCTGCCCCCGCACCTGCTGGTACTTGGCAAAGTAATTGGTGAACATAGCGTCTGCATCGTCCCAGCCGTACTGACCCAGCAGCTCCACATAGTAGGGATACATGGCCGCGGTCACCTGGCCGGTAAGCGTACCGTCGTCGTTCTTGGTCTTATCGGACTTGTAGCTGTCGTCGTTCAAGCCCTTTAAATTCTTGGTATCATCGCCGGGCTTGTAACCGGCATCCTTATAGATCACCGGGTACATATAAAACTTGCGGATAAAATCGCCGTATTTCTCGCTTTTGCTCACCAGCGCATACTTGTTGGCATTGTAGCCGTCACCGGTCTGCACAATGGTATCCGCATACGCCTGAGCGACCTTCTCCGGCTTAAATGCAATATACTTGCTGCTAAAGGTGGCCACGGTGGACACAGCCAAAATGGCTGCAACCAACAAAAATACCACCAGCGCATACAACTTGGTATTAAAAGTCTTTTCCTGTTTTGCCATTCTCGTCGCCCCCTTACTCGGCTGCTGCCGCATCGGCAGTCTCTTCGCCCTCACCGGCAACCAAGCCGGCGGCCTCACGGCGCTCCATCAGCTCGCGGGTAATACGCTCCTTCTTCTCACCGACCATATCGTAGAAGAAGATGGGCACCGCCTGGAGCACAACGAACACGGCGGGAATGATGGTGTAGATCATTAGAATTTTGTTCAAAGTAGAATCCGTCTGGGCGGCATAAGCCACATTGGCGTCACGAGATACGGCATAGCCGGACCAGGTGTACAGCAGCCAGGGACCCAGCGCCTTGGTGAAGGCGGAAGCAATCTTGGAGAACAGGCCGTAACCGGCATACGCCAGACCGTCCTTGCGCTGGCCGGTTTTCCACTCGATCTCGTCTACGCAGTCGGCGATCATAATATTGGGGGTTACATTGGTGTTGCCGTGCTGCAAACCGCAGAAGAAGTTCAGGATCAGGAACGGCACAATCAGGGTGCTGTTAAAGCCGATACCCTTAGACACCAGGAACAGGATTGCCATGGAAGACGCACCATACACGCAGAAAAGAATAAAGGTCTTTTTGGTGGAGAACTTCTTCAGCACAAAGTTCACCAGCAGGGTGCCTACAGCGGTACCGATACCCATGGGCAGCAGCAGCGCCAGCTTCAGATCCTTAGAGCCCAGCAGGTAAATGGCGATGTACAAAGACACAGTGCCGTACACGCCGCGGCCAAAGCCGCACAGCTTGGTCAAGGACACCATCAGCAGGTTCTTGTATGTAAAGACCACCTTGACGGCGTCTTTCAGGCTCACCTTCTCCTGCGTGAAAGGCACACGCTCTTTGTTATTGGTAAAGAAGATCATCACAAAGAGGATCAGACCCAGGGCGCACACCGCCGTGGAGATCACCAGGTCAAGGCCCTGGCCCTCGGCGTTCTTATATTGCTGCTTGCCCATCAAGGCCTTCATCACCAGGCCCACTACCATCACGACTACCATACCGCCGGACTGGCCCACGCTGCGCAGGAACGAAGCGATGGAGATGGCGGTGGAGCGCTCTGCCGGATTGGGCGAGCACAGGGAGCCGAAGCAGTTAGACGGGCTTTCTACCGCACAGCTGAAGGCGGTATACAAGGAGTAGATCACAAACATCCACACGATCGCCAAGGTTTGGTTGGAGGTGTTGGGCGCAATGAATACCAGCATAGCCACCACGGCCAGCGGCACCACGCCGAAGCCCACCCAGGGCTTTACCTTGCCCAGCTTGGTGCGGGTGTTATCCACCAAATAGCCGATCACCAGCTCGCACACGGCGCCGATGATACCGGCCACCAAGAACACCATAGAGATGGCGTTTGCCATGGTGGCGGAGTCAAATCCCTTGCCTTTGAACGCGAAGTCAGCGAAGAAGGTAGCGGTGTAGTCCGGCATCCAGCCGGTCATCAGAGCCACGCCGAACAGACCAATACCAAAGGTAACGATCTCTGACTTCTTCATGTACTTTTTTTCCGTTTTGTCAGACATGAAAAATCCCCTTTTCCAGATTTGATTTTGTTTTGCGTCCAGTATTATAGCACGCCCCCGCGCATTTGACAACTTTCCGGTTCTTTATTTGGCACATTTGAAAATCTGTACCGTCATGGATCGGAATAGGCTCCATATTTTAGGAGAATCGGTTGCGATTTGCCTCCCTTATTGCGGGGGGCCAAATACAAACACAAAACCGCCTGCGCAGAAATACGCAGACGGTTCATGGTTTATATCAATATTATACGCACGCCGTTATGCCTTGGCGACCTCTTCGGTCTCGCTGCCTTTTTTGCTCTTCACATAGCTCTTGGCACTGTTGACCACAATGGTCAAGCCCAGTACAATCAGCAGCACGGCGATGATCAGCTGCAAACCGTTGGCAATAAACACAGCGCCCCAGCTGGTCTGTCCGGCCGGGATCTCCACTGCGGCAGCCTGCTGAATGGCCTTGATCATGGCGATCAGCCGCTGCACCAATGCAGTAAAGGTAACGCACAGCATAATGATCATAGGCGGGAACAGGATCTTGTTCTTTCTGCCTGTAACCTTCAGGAACACGCACAGCGTAATCAGCACCAGTGCGCTGAGCAACTGGTTGGCAGAGCCAAACAGAGGCCAAATCTGCTGGTAGCCCACCTTGGTGAGCACATAGCCGCAAAGCAGGGTGATGATGGTAGCAAAATACGGATTGCACACCACCTTGCGCCACAGAGCTGCGTGCTTCATATCGTCTACGCTGAAGATCTCCTGGAAAGACATTTTACCGATCCGAGCCACAGCATCCAGTGTGGTCAGCGCCAAAGCGGACACACACATGGTCATAAACACAGTGGCTACCTGTACCGGCACGCCCATTTTCTCAAAGAACCCGGCAACGCCACGGGAGAAGATCTGGAACGGGGTGCCCTCGGCAGCCACGCCGTTCTTGGCAGCGGCACCGGCCACGCACAGCGCCAGTACAGCCAGTACGCTCTCCAAAATCATGGCGCCATAGCCCACTTTCAGCATATCCTTCTCATTGGCGATGGTCTTAGACGAAGTGCCGGAGGACACCAGGCTATGGAACCCGGACACGGCGCCGCAGGCCACAGTCACAAACAAAATGGGGAACATGGTGCCCAGCTTCTCGTTATTAAACCCGGTAAAGGCAGGCAGTTCCATGGTGGGGTGGCCGATGACCAAACCGATGATGGCACCGGCGATCATGCACACAAACATAATGGTGGTCATATAGTCCCGAGGCTGCTTCATCAGCCAAATGGGCATAATGGCCGCCAGGAAAATATAAGCGAACACCACGGCAGCCCATTGAGTCTTGCCCATGATGATGGGCACTTTAATACCGACGGCAAAGGACGCAACGATAAAGATAACGCCCACAACAAACTCTTTCCACCCGGTCAGGTTCCACTTCTTCTGGATCAGGCCGAACACCACGGCAAACACCATAAACATAATAGACACCATACCGGCGGAGCCGTTGACCCCGGCAGTCGGCAGCTTTTGCAGAGTCTCCGCATCAAAGGCAGAGAATGTGCCGGTAACCATATCCGCAAATACGGCGATGATCAGCACGGAGAACAGCCAGCAAAAGATGGTAAACAATTTGCGGCCCAGCTTGCCGATGTACTTTTCAATGAGCATACCCATGCTCTTGCCCTCGTTCTTCACAGAAGCGTACAGGGCGCCGAAGTCCGTAACGGCGCCGAAGAAAACGCCGCCGATCAGGATCCATAGCAGCACCGGTACCCAGCCAAAGACCGCCGCCTGAATGGCGCCGGTAACCGGGCCTGCACCTGCGATAGAGGAAAATTGATGGCTGAACACCGTCCAGCCGTTGGTCGGTACAAAGTCTTTGCCGTCGTTGTACTTCACTGCGGGGGTCTCTGCCTTGGGATCAATACCCCAGGACTTGGCAATATGGCGACCATACAGCACATAGCCCGCACCTAACACAACAATGGCAATCAGTACAATAACCAATGTGTTCATTTGAAAGACTCCTTTCATTCTTCTTTTCCCAGTCAAATACAAAAAACAAAAAACCTTCGCCCCGGCACAGCCAATGCTGCTGTGCAAAGACGAAGGTAAAAATCAGAAACCCGCGCGTTACCACTCTGCTTGCCGGCAAAACTGCCGACCGCTCATGCGCTGCCCGCCAAGGCGGATAGCACGCTCCGATAACGGGGAGTACCGGCACCGATTACGAAGCCCGAGGGCCGCTCACAGGTGCTGCTTGCAGGGGATAACGAGGACCGCGCCTTGCTGCCGTCTTCCACAACCGGCGGCTTTCTGTAAGCGGTGATGCGGTTCGTCCTGTCCTGTTCGTTGCATTTGACTGTTGAATTTGTACTACCAATATAGCACTTTTGCGCCATTTGTCAACACCGTTGGAACAAAAAAATGCCCAAAATCGCAATAACGGACAGGGGTTGGAAAAATAAGCGCCCCGGCGGGACCGAAAACGATCTGCCGGGGCGCAGTATATGCTTTTCCGTTTACAACTGGTCCGCCAAGGAGAAAATCAGGTCCCTGGTCTTGTCCCAACCCAGGCAGGGGTCGGTGATGGACTTGCCGTAAATGCCGTCCTCCCACTTTTGGGCGCCATCCTCAATGTAAGACTCAATCATAAAGCCCTTCACCAGCCGGCGTATATCCGCCGAGTGGCGCATGGAGTGGAGCACCTCATTGGCAATACGCACCTGTTGCAAGTACTGCTTGGAGGAATTGGAGTGGTTGGTGTCAATAAGCACCGCCGGGTTGGCAATGCCGCTCTCCACATACAAATCGTGGAGAATACGCAAATTCTCGTAATGATAATTGGCGTGGTTGATGCCGTGGCGGTCCACACTGCCCCGCAAAATGGCGTGGGACAAGGGGTTGCCCTGGCTCTCTACCTCCCAGCCGCGATAAATAAAGGAATGGTCGCCGTGGGCGGCCTTAATGGCATTGATCATCACAGACAGATCCCCGCTCATGGGATTCTTCATACCCACAGGAATATCCAGTCCACTGGAGATCAGCCGGTGCTCCTGGTTCTCTACGCTGCGGGCACCGACGGCCACATAGCTCAGCAGGTCGCTTAAATACCGGTGATTCTCCGGGTACAGCATCTCGTCTGCACAAGACAGCCCAGTCTCCTGCAAGGCACGCAGGTGAATACGGCGAATGGCGCGAATACCCTCGTACATATCCGGCTTTTTGCCCGGATCCGGCTGGTGGAGCATACCCTTATACCCGGCGCCGGTGGTGCGGGGCTTGCCGGTATAAATGCGGGGAACGATCAAGATTTTGTCCGCCACCTGCTTTTGCACCTCTGCCAGGCGGTGGATATAGTCAATCACCGCATCCTCCCGATCCGCCGAGCAAGGGCCGATCACCAACAGCAGCTTGTCGCTCTCGCTGCGGATAATGGCGGCGATCTCCTGATCCCGCTTGTCCTTGTAGGCAGCCAGCTCCGGCGTCAGGGGCATCTCTTTTTTCAGCTCCTGAGGAATGGGCAGCTTGCGAATAAAGTGCATATGATCCATTTTATCAAAATTCTGCATGGGCTTTACCTGATTTCTATACTGTGATACCTATTATATTATACTGCCCGGAATCACTTGTCAAGAAAGCGCTTTAAATTACCACAACAGTGGAATACCGGGGGAATTGTAAATTTTGGCCCGCTGCCCTTGACCCGCTCCCTGCTTTGTATTACTATTAAAAGGATCATTTACAGGTAAAGCGGAGCAAAGCATGGCAAACGAACGAAAAAAACCTGCAAAAAAGAATACCCGCAGTCGGTCAACCCCACGGCGGACAAGCACCCGTAAAAAAGCCACCCGCAAAAAGCCCGTCGGCACCGCCCGGCGCAAGGGGCGGCGCAAAACCAACGGTCAATCTCTGTTTGCCAACCGGTGGGTGCAGGCGGCGCTGGCGCTGGTGATCGTGGGTGCGCTGGCTGCCACCGTGCTGGCACTGGGGAACCGCCATCAGCGGGTAACCTATGACTTTGGCACCGACGCCCCCTTTGTGGAGGGGGTAGACATCTCCGAGCACAACGGCACCGTGGACTGGACTACCCTGGCAAAAAGCGCCAAATTTGCCTTTATCCGGGTAGGCTACCGGGGCTACAACGACGGTGCGCTCCATGCAGACAAAATGGCAAAAGAGAACTTAAAAGCTGCCCGCAAGGCCGGGATGCCGGTGGGTGTATATTTCTTCTCTCAAGCCACCACGGAGGAAGAAGCCCAAGAGGAAGCCCGCTTTGTGCTGGAAGCCGTGCGCTTTGCCAAAGTGGAGCTGCCGCTGATCATAGACTATGAATACGGCTACAACGCCGCCGGAGAGCACGCCGGTCGGCTGTATGACGCCAATGTGAGCAAAAAGGACACCACCCGGCTGCTCACCGCCTTTTGTGACACCGTGACCGCCGACGGCTACACCGCCGGGGTGTACGCCAACTCACACTTTTACATTTCTAAATTCGACGCCGTCTCCCTGCCCAAAGGCACTCTACGATGGGTGGCGGACTACAACAGCGCCGTCACCTACACCGGGGATTTTGATATTTGGCAATATTCCAAAACCGGTAAGATCAAAGGCAACGGCAGCAAGTACATTGACCTGAACCGCTGGTATCTGGGAGGTTCCTAATGCAAAAAGCAAAAAAGAGATTGTTTTCTGTCACCGCCGTACTGCTGGCGGTGCTGGTGGCCTTAACGGCGCTGCTGCCTACGGCGGGCGCAGCCCAGGCCGCCACCATGAGATCCAAATACACCAACAAAAGCTACACCCACAACGCCCGATTTAACAAGCTGGAGGTGCTAAACGGTGTAGATATTTCCGCTTGGCAAGAAAAGGTGAACTGGAAAAAGATAAAGAACGACGGCATTGACTTTGCCATTCTACGCGCCGGGTACGGCAAGAACGCCAGCCAGGAGGACGCCTACTTTGCCACCAACTTTAAGAACGCCACTGCCGCCGGGCTGCCGGTGGGTATTTACTGGTATTCTTATGCCAAGAGCGTGGCGGATGTGGAAAAAGAAGCGCGCCTGTGCCTGCAAGTACTGGGCAGCCGCACCCTGGATCTGCCGGTGTTTTATGACTTAGAGGAGAGCAGCCAGCTGAACAAGGGCAAGGCCTTTTGCACCCAACTGGTAGAGCACTTTTGCAGCATCATTGCCGCTGCCGGGCACACCCCGGGGCTGTATATGAGCCGCAGCCCGCTGCTGGACTACATTGAGCAGGAGACCCGGGGCCGCTACGCCCTATGGGTGGCGGAATACGGCTCCAAAACCTGCAAGTACGACGGCGATTACCTGATGTGGCAGTACGCAGACAACGGCAAGGTGGCTGGGGTCAACGGCCACACGGATATGGACTTTCTGTATGGCAATAAAAACAGTTTGCCCGGCTCTGCCACCCTGCTGAAAAGCAAGACCTACACCGGCAAAGCCATCACGCCCGCCCCCACCGTCACCGGAGAGGACGGCCAACCGCTGAAAGCGGACAAGGATTACACCCTGACCTATATCAATAACAAAGCGGTGGGCATGGCCACCATTACCGCCCAGGGTCTGGGTGCTTACACCGGACGGCGGTGGTACTATCGCTTTAAGATCCTGCCTGCCAAGGTCACCGGTCTGACCCTGGAGAGCCGAAGCAAAACACGACTCACCTACGTCTGGAACGCCACCCCCGGCGCCAACGCCTACCTGGTGAAGGTCATCAACCGCACCACCGGCAAAGGCTTTGACAAGGCAGTAAGCACCACCCGAGTGGATCTGACCGATTTAACAGACACCCAGCTGTACGAGGTGCAGGTGGCGGCTTATCGGGGCAACACCGCTTACCGGGGTCCCTATTCCAAGGTGAACGCTAAGCACGCCCTGCCGGGCACCGTCACCGGGCTGAAAACGCAAAAGACCGCCACCGGCTCCATTACCCTGGAGTGGAACAAAAAGCCCGGCGCCGACGGCTATGTGGTGTACCAATATATTGCCGCCAAAAAGCAGACAAAGCGCTTGGCCACCACCACCGCCTGCAGCTTTGTGTTCAAGGGCAGCGGTGCCAAGCCGGGCACCAAATACTATTTTTATGTGGCGCCCTACACGGTAGACTCCAAGACCAAGGAAGGCGCCAAGGGCACCCGCCTGGCGACCACCACCCGCCCCACTGCCACCAAATGCACCGCCGCCAAATCCGCCAAAAAGCAGCAGATTACCGTGCACTGGAACAAAGTGAAATGCAACGGCTACGCAGTGCAGTATTCCACCAAGAAGAACTTTTCCGGCGACAAAAAGACCCTGTATGTAAACAGCGGCAAGGCCACCGGAAATATTAAAACCGCCAAGGGCGGCCGCACCTATTATGTGCGCCTGCGCCCCTACACTACCGTAAGCAACACCCGCTACTACGGCAGCTACACCGCTGCCCGCGCCGTGCGGGTCAAGTAAGCACAATAAAAAAATAAACATAAAGCACCGTTCCAACGAGCGGTGCTTTTTTGTGTTGTTTTGATTTGCGCGGGCGGTTTGGCGCAATACGGCGGGCGGATACTATCCGCCCCTACGGTCAACCGGTTACAATAGCGTCTTCGTAGGGGCGGCAATCTGCCGCCCGCACTGCGATACAGGCTGACGGATCGGCGGTGCGATACTGCACTCGCTACGAAACAGTCCCCCGGACTGTTTCTCCCAAATGCTAACGCATTTGGAGCCTCGTGTCTCTTGCACTGCGTGCAATTCACTCATCGCACCCTACAATTTTTTTACAAATACACGCCTACTCTTATTTCCCCCGCCGTGCGGCCAAGGCGAATTTGGACCGGTACACCCCGGCGACGGCGCCGGTTTGGCGATAAGATCAAGCCGACAGTACGCACCGATCCCCGCCTCCGCGCCCTGCGATAAGGCACATTCATCTACAAAAAGGAGCAATCCAACAATGGAATTGCTCCTTTTTTCCTATTGTGTTATGTATTACCGAAAGCACGCCTTTTCAGCCGCGCAGGCGGGCGTACAGATGGAGAAAATCCTGCTCCACCCGATCAAAGGGCAGCTGCGTCCAATCCGGGGTGCGTTGCAGGGGCGGGGCATTCGTGGGGATCACCTCGCCGGTAAAATGCAAAAATTCCGCCGACAGCATGGCGTTGTCGATCTCCGTGACCGTCTGCCACTGCGCCGGAGTAGGCCGAGCCTCTACCAAGGTGTCAAACAGCAGCGCCAGCAGCCGTTCCTCTGCCCGGACGAATTCCGGCAGCCGGGCCTTCACCGGCCGGGTCACATCGCTCATATACGCCTCTGCGCCGTCATGGAGCAGGCAAAACAGTGCCGTTTGGTTCGCTTCACCTCGCACCAGTGCCTCTTGGGCGCAAGCCAAAGAGTGCTGCCCCACGGAGTAAAATGCCGGGAAATGGCCGTTGGCGCGGGTCATCAGAGACTGGGCGTGGGCAATATCCCGCACATCCAGATCCGCCGCCACCGCGTGGTACGGGTCAAAATGCCGCCCGGTATAGGTAGAAATCGGTTTGTACATACCGTCGCCTCCGGTTAAGTTTATATTATGCAGTAAGACAAGGAACCGTCCCCTGTTTTAAGAAGCATAATTTTAATCTTCTTCCGTATAGTCACAATCTGAGCATTCCCAAATTTCTCCGTCCCAGTGCAGGCAACCGCCGCATTCAGGGCATGGACGAACTTCATCATCGTCATCATCATCGTCATCGTCTAATTCATCTGAACAATATGGGCAATGACTATATTCGGATTCATCATATACATGATAGCAAAATGGACACATCTGCATAATTCGTTTCTCCTTTCTCTTCGATCGTTGTTTTGATTCGTAAAACAGTTCACAGGTTGTCAGCCTTGTGAAGGGACGTGAAGGTACCACGGTACACCTTACCATGTACCGGGAAGGAGAACCGGATTATCTGGAGATTGACGTAGAACGCGGTAATTTAATAGAGACAACTACGGTAAATTATGGTATGGTAGATGATACCGATCATATTGGCTATCTTCGTATCCGTGAATTTGATACGGTTACAGTAGATCAGTATACCGAAGCTATGGCAGAATTAAAGGCGAAAGGCATGAAGGGACTGGTTCTGGATCTGCGAAGTAATCCGGGCGGAGACCTGAATGTGGTTGTCGAAATTGCAAGAAAGATTCTTCCTGCCGGTCTGATTGTGTATACAGAGGACAAGGAAGGAAACCGTAAGGAATATACCTGTGACGGTGAAAATGAATTTCAGCTTCCGCTGGTTGTCATGACCAATGAATATTCTGCAAGTGCATCGGAGATTCTGGCGGGTGCTATTCAGGATTACAATAAGGGAACACTGGTTGGTACAACGACCTATGGAAAAGGAATAGTCCAGAGCATTCGGCATTTGAGTGACGGAACAGCATTGAAGCTTACGACAAGTGCTTATTTTACTCCGTCAGGACGCAACATTCATGGAGTAGGAATCGCACCGGATATTGAGGTTGAGATGGACTATGAGAAATACAATGAAGACGGCACTGACAGCCAGTTTGAGCGGGCATTAGAAATTCTGGAAGGAAAGATGGGATAGAATGAATTTTAAAGATAAGAATGTTTGGATTCATATAGTGTTTATTGCGTTGATTGTAATTACTGATAAGTCCTTTATGAAGGGCGTTAAGAACGGAAGCCGGAAGGTTTATGAACGTTCCAGGGAAGATGCTGCTTACCGCAGGGAGCGTGCACAGAAGCGTAGAGAAGAGGCAGAAGAGCTTCGGAAGCAGAGAGAAGAAGAACGGCGGCTCCGGGAAGAACAGAAGGAGGATCAGAAGATCCTTCGTATGGATAAAAAGATAACCGGTGTCATGATGGATACTTCACTTACCGCAGAACACCATGAAGAGCCGGTGGTGCGTGAACGGGATGATATCCATGAGATTAACCTGTCCGACTTTGAGGAACAGATGGAAAGACCTCATATTCATATCGATGAGGAAGTGGTACCGGAAGATACATACCAGAAGCCAGTGGCAGCCAGGCCGGTAGTTGCTCAGTCAGCAGCAGCCCAGCCGGTGATTACCCATGAAGAACCGTCTGGCGGTTTTGATTTCAGTAAGATCCGGATTAACGGAGCAATCGGGGAACAGCAGAGTGATGATATTTCAGAGATTGTAAGCCCTTATGCAGAAGAGGAGATGCCAACATCCGTAAAATCACGTCCGGTGGCGAAGCTTCCGAAGGAGGATCCGTTCGGTATTCCACTTACGACAGATCCACAGCCGGAACCGGCCAGGAGTCCGGCATCCGGCATGACATCCGGTGTGTCATCGGCCGGAGCAGATCGTTTATCACAGGCACAGACGGTTTCCGCACAGAATCGAGCTTCCGGACAGACATCACAGGGAATGACACAGGGAAGTCCCGGAAACCAGCCGGTACGCCCCAGGGAATATCAGTTCCCACCGATCAGCCTCTTGACGAAGAGCATGGGCAAAGAGAATAAGAATGCAGGAAACGAGCTTCGTGAAACCGCACAGCGTCTGCAGCAGACCCTGCAGACCTTCGGAGTACGGGTAACGATTACAGATATCAGCCAGGGACCTGCCGTAACACGTTATGAACTGCAGCCGGAGCAGGGAGTCAAGGTAAGCAAGATCGTTGGTCTTGCGGATGATATCAAGTTAAATCTTGCGGCCACGGACATCCGTATTGAAGCGCCGATTCCCGGCAAGGCTGCAATTGGTATTGAGGTTCCGAATAAAGAAAACACTGCGGTCGGATTGCGTGAACTGCTTGAAACCGATGAATTTAAGAAATTCCCTTCCAATATCGCGTTTGCGGTTGGAAAGGATATTGCGGGACGGGTTGTGGTCAGTGATATTGCGAAGATGCCGCATATGCTGATTGCCGGTGCAACAGGCTCCGGTAAGTCGGTATGTATTAATACCCTGATTATGAGTATTCTCTATAAGGCAGATCCTTCGGATGTGAAGCTGATTATGGTAGACCCGAAGGTAGTGGAATTAAGTGTTTATAATGGAATTCCACATCTGATGATTCCGGTTGTGACGGATCCTAAGAAAGCATCTGCTGCCCTGCAGTGGGGCGTTGCCGAGATGACGGATCGTTATCAGAAGTTTGCAGACTTTAATGTCCGTGATCTCAAAGGATATAACAAGAAAGTCGAAGATATGGTTGTAAGGGGTGATCCGCAGGCTCCGAAGAAGATGCCTCAGATCGTGATTATTGTGGATGAGCTTGCTGATCTGATGATGGTATCCCCGGGCGAGGTAGAGGAATCCATCTGTCGTCTGGCACAGCTTGCACGTGCTGCAGGTATTCATCTGATCATTGCAACACAGCGACCGTCTGTAAATGTTATCACCGGTCTGATCAAGGCAAATATGCCGTCACGAATTGCATTCTCTGTATCTTCTGGTGTTGATTCAAGGACGATCCTTGACATGAATGGAGCAGAGAAGCTTCTTGGAAAGGGCGATATGCTGTTTTATCCGCAGGGATATCAGAAA
>OLPA01000107.1_pt1 | contig 65519 bp, 74 predicted proteins | sample 1672811 | NCBI WGS metagenome assembly OLPA01 (sample SAMEA3136726, study PRJEB25190) | human gut metagenome | biome: human gut; feature: human-associated habitat; material: faeces | place: Austria | collected 2013
TGCGATTGCGGGTTGCTTTACTGGTGACTTGCTCTCCCAGCTGAGCTATACCCCCACAGGCAAGGTGTATCTTATCAGAAAACGACACGAATGTCAAGAACGTTTTTGCATTTTGGAGAAAAAATCTGCGCGGCTGCCGGGCGCCGCGCAGAGAGCTCTTTTACCGTGATATGTGCGTCATATATGCGTCAGCGCGCTCATGCCTCACAGTCGCGGCGGACGATGTCCGCAATGGCGGCGGCCAGCTTCCTGTGGCCGTCGGGGTCGAGGTGCTCGCCGTCGAGCGCACTCATCTGCGTGACCGTGCCGGCGTCCAGAAACCGCAGACCATATGCCTCAGCGATCATCTGATACTGCGCCGCCACGCCCTGTGAGACGGAGAGCGACTGCGCGTCATACTCCGGGTCGCGCTGCGGCGCGGCCGGGCCGAGCGGCGGCGGAGCCACGAGCAGGATCTTCGTCCACGCGGGCAGCATGCCGATAACGAGCCGCACGAGCTTATCCATGCCGGCGCCCACGTCCTCGGCAGAGCGGGACTTTTCGATCTTGCAGTCGTTCGTGCCGAGCATGAGGATGATGTACTGCACCGGGCCGTGGCTCTCGATGCTCAGCGGCAGCGTCTCGAGCGCGGAGCGGCCCTCACGATTGTCGTCCGGAAACGCCGCCGTGCGGCCGACCAGGCCGTCCTCCGCGACGTAATACCCGTCGCCGAGCAGGGCCTGCAGCACGCCGGGGTAGCGGATATCGCGCCCGTAGCGGTGCTTCCAGTCGGGCGTAAAGCCATAGGTGTTGCTGTCGCCGAAACAGAGGATCTCGATCACGCCGCGCACCTCACTTCAGGAAACCGCTGATGATCTGCTCCTCGGCTTCCTTTTCGGTCAGGCCGAGGGTCATGAGCTTGTTGAGCTGCTCACCGGCGATCTTGCCGATGGCGGCCTCGTGGATGAGGCTGGCCTCAACGGAGTTGGCCGTGATCTCCGGGCGCGCACCGACGGTGCCCTCGTCCATGATGATGGCGTCGCACTCCGAGTGGCCGGCACACTTGTTGTTGCCGCGGATGTTGGAGTTGAACATCTGGCTGGAGTGATCCTTGGCGACGGAGCGGGAGATGACGTTCGTGCTGGAGTCATAGCCGTCGAGGTCGACGGAGAAGTTCGTCTCCGCATGCTGGTGACCATGGGTCATGATCTTTTCCTTGATGATGAGCGTGGCGCCGTCCGACAGGTGGGCCTGCGTGTCGCGGTAGGTGGAGTCGATGCCCTTGATCTGGGTCGTCTCCATCTCCATGTAGGCATTCTCGCCAAGATCGACGATCGTCGTCGGGTTCATGACGTTCTCGCCGTTGCCGTCGCCCTCGCCATAGTGCTTTTCGATGTAGCGCACCTTGGCGTTCTTGCCAACGAAGAAGCTGTGGATGCCGTCATGGCGGGACTCCTGCGTGCCGCAGTTGTGGATGCCGCAGCCGGCGACAATGGTCACATCGCAGTCCTCACCGACGTAAAAGTCATTGTAGACCATGTCCTTGAGGCCGGTCTGGGAAATGATGACCGGGATGTGCACGCTCTCGTTTTTCGTGCCGGGGGCAATGTAGATGTCAATGCCAGGCTTGTCTTCCTTCGTGACGATGTTGATGTGCGCGGTCGTATTGCGCCCGGCGAGCTTGCCGTCGGCGCGGATGTTATAGGCACCCTCGGGGATGCCGTGGAGGTCGGCGACCTCTTCGAGCAGTTTTTTCTCAATCGCATCCATGGTGATTCCCTCCCTCAGACCTTGTCAGCCAGGCGGCTGCACACGCTCGACGCCTGCATGAGCACGGGCATGATCTCATCCTTGCTGCCGATAGCGCGGATCTCGCCGTCGACGAGCACGACGATCTTGTCGGCCGTCTCGAGGATGCGCTCCTGGTGCGAGATGATGAGGATGCTGCCGTGGATCGTCTCGTGCATCTTCTCGAACACGCTGATGAGATTCTGGAAGCTCCAGAGGTCGATGCCGGCCTCGGGCTCGTCGAAGATGGACATCTTCGTGCCGCGGGCGAGCATGGTCGCGATCTCGATGCGCTTGAGCTCGCCGCCGGAGAGGCTGGCATTCACTTCGCGGTTGACATAATCCCGCGCGCACAGGCCGACCTCGGACAGATAGGTGCAGGCCTCGTTCGTCGAGAGCTTCTTGCCGGAGGCGATGCTGATGAGGTCAAAGACCGTGATGCCCTTGAAGCGCACCGGCTGCTGGAAAGCGAAGCTGATGCCGCGGCGGGCGCGCTCGGTGATGGACATGTGGGTGATGTCCTCGCCGTCGAGCAGGATCTGGCCGGAGGTCGGCTGCTCGATACCGGCGATGAGTTTGGCCATGGTGGACTTGCCGCTGCCGTTCGGGCCGGTGATGACGACCATGCGTTCATCGACCGTGAGGCTCACGTCCTTGAGGATCTGGCGGACACCGTCGTCCGTTTCGGCCTCAAAGCAAAGGTGTTTGAGTTCAAGCATTGGTTGGTTCCCTCTTCTCTTGTTTCAAAAATCTTCGTCGTCAAATTTATCGGACAGGTCTTTCTTAAAAGACAGTTTGGACTCTTTGTGCCGGATGAGCCGGCCGATGTTGCTGCGGTGCTTGACCACGAGCAGGATCACGCAAAACAGGCTCAGCAGTGCCGGCAGCTTGCCGCAGGCGGCGAGCACGCCGATGGGCGCGATGAGCGCACCGCAGATGCTGCCGAGCGACACATAGCGCGTGGCCCAGACGATGCCGACAAAAATCAGCAGCGAGACAAGGCCGGTCGGAAAGCTCACGATCAGCAGCATCGTCTCGGCGCAGAGGACGCCCTTGCCGCCGCGAAAGCCGTAAAACACCGGGTAGATGTGGCCGAGCATGACACAAAAGCCCGCAAACACCTGCCCCGTGGACGCCGCGCCCTGCGTGCCCATAATGAGCCCGCCGGCCAAGACGGCGATGACAGTCTTGAGTACATCCGTGCCGATGACGATGGCGAGGCCGGGCGCGCCGAACGTGCGGTAGAAATTCGTCAGGCCGGCGTTGCCGCTGCCGTAATCGCGCACGTCGCGGTGAAAGACGTATTTCGATGCGATGATCGCCCCGTTGAGTCCGCCGAGCAGGTAGGAGAAAACGGCGATGGCCGCGAGCAGTCCGGGGATCATTCCTGCTCTCCCTTCTGCCGGATGACCATGCGGATGGGCGTGCCCTCCAGGCCGAACACGGCGCGGATCTGGTTTTCCAGATAGCGCTGGTAGGAAAAATGGAACAGTTCCTTACTGTTGCAGAACACAACGAAGCACGGCGGCTTGACGCCCGTCTGCGTCATATAATAGATCTTCAGGCGGCGGCCCTTGTCCGTCGGCGGCTGGACGCGCGCCTGCGCGTCGGCGAGGACGTTGTTGAGCATGCCGGTGGTGATGCGCATGGCGCTCTGGTCGTTGACAAAGTTGATGAGCTCGAACAGCCGCTCGGTGCGCTGACCGGTCAGGGCCGAGATGAACAGCACCGGCGCATAGGACATGAAGCTCAGATCGCGCAGAACGTCCTTGCGCATTTTCTCCATGGTGCCGGTCTCTTTGTCGACCAGGTCCCACTTGTTCACGACGATGATGGACGCCTTGCCCGCCTCGTGCGCGAGGCCGGCGATCTTCGTGTCCTGCTCCGTGACGCCGTCGCGCGCGTCGATCATGATCAGGCACACATCCGCGCGCTCGATGGCGAGCTTGGCGCGCATGACGGAGAATTTCTCAATGCGGTCGTCCACGCGGGACTTGCGCCGGATACCGGCGGTGTCGACAAAGATATACTTGCCGTATTTGTTCTCAAAACGGCTGTCGACGCTGTCGCGCGTCGTGCCGGCAACGTTGCTGACGATGACGCGCTTTTCGCCGAGGATGAGGTTCACGAGCGAGGACTTGCCGACGTTCGGCTTGCCGATGACGGCGACGCGGGTATAGTCCGCGTCCGCATCGTCCGCATCCTCGGGCGGGAAGTGCTCCAGACAGGCGTCGAGCAGGTCACCCGTGCCGTGGCCGTGCACGGCGGAAACGGCGATCGGGTCACCGAGGCCGAGGGAGTAAAACTCATAGATGCCGGGGTCGACCGCGCCGGTGGCGTCCATCTTGTTGACGGCCAGCACGACGGGCTTTTTCGAGCGCAGGAGCATATTGGCCACTTCCTGATCGGCGGCGGTGACGCCGGTGCCGATCTCGGTGACGAGCACGACGACGTCGGCCGCGTCAATGGCGAGCTGTGCCTGCTCGCGCATGAACAGCAGAATTTCATTATCGGTGCTCGGCTCGATGCCGCCGGTATCGACGATGTCGAACGTGCGGCCACACCACTCGCACTCGGCATAGAGCCGGTCGCGCGTGACGCCGGGCGTGTCCTCGACAATGGACAGGCGGCGGCCGCAGAGCTTATTGAAGAGCATGGACTTGCCGACGTTCGGCCGGCCCACGATCGCAACCAGGGGTCTGGACATGATTATCCCTCCTTATGGGGATTGTATTTGTAGTATTCCGCACCGTCGGTGCTGCCGCTGCCCCGGTCGGGCAGGTGCACCTCCGGCAGGATGCCGAACATGGCGTCGCAGAGGGCGAAGCCGTCGGCGTCCACGGGATAGATGGGCACGCCGAGCGCGGCGCTGGCCTGCTCGAGCGTAATGTCGTCGAGAAAGTCCAGCTCGTCGTGGCGCACCATGTTGTTCGAGATCAGCAGCCGCTCGCCGAGGTCCTTCCCGCGCAGCTGCGCGATGAGGTCCTGCCCGGTGATGAGGCCGGAGACATTGATGCTGCGGCCGAAGAAATCATTTTCGATCGCGTAGACGTGTCCTTTTATTGTAGCATACTTTTCGCGTGCCGTACACAAAAGTTTTTCCAGAAACGGCGCTGCCGAAACGCCCGCCGCCATGGAAAACGGCACGCCGTCCGGCGGGTCGGACAGGCTCAGCGCCGAACGAAACTCCGTCTGCTGCAGGCGCAGCATGCCGACGCCGTTTTCGAGCTGCGTGAATTCTTCGTAAAACTCCTCCGGCGGCAGCTCGCGTCCCGCTTTCAGATACAGCTCATCGGCGCAGAAGAAGACGCGCGCGCCGAATTTTTCGACACACTCGTCGCCGAAGGCGTTGACGAGGTCGAGCGTCTCGGCCGCGTGCTCGGGCGTGAACGGCGTGAGCGGATAGAGCCCCTCGCGGAACTTCGTCAGCCCGACCGGCACGATCGACACGCTGTGCACCTGCGGATAGAGCGCCGCGAGGTCGTGCATCGTGCGCTGCAGCTGCGCGCCGTCGTTCAGGCCGGGGCAGCAGACGATCTGGCAGTTCATGGTGATGCCGCCGTCAGAAAAGCGCCGCATGATCTCGAGCGTTTTGCCCGCGCGGGGATTGCCGAGCAGGAACGAACGCAGCTCCGGGTCCGTCGCATGTACGGAGACGTTGATGGGGCTGATGTGCAGGTGGATGATGCGCTGCACCTCGCGCTCGGACAGGTTTGTGAGCGTCATATAATTGCCCATGAGGAAGCTTAGGCGCGCATCGTCGTCCTTGAAATACAGCGTCGGGCGCATGCCCGGCGGCATCTGGTCGATGAAGCAGAACACACAGTGGTTGGCGCACGAGTGGGCGTTGTCCATGAGGTAGGTCTCAAAGTCCAGCCCCAGCTCGCCGCCGAGGGGCTTGGAAACGTGCACGGTGTGCTCTGTCCCGTCCGGGCGGCGCAGGCACACGGCCAGCTCCGGGTCATAGGCGTAGTATTTATAATCCAGCACATCGGTGATCGGGTTGCCGTTGATGGACACCAGCCGGTCGCCGGGATGGGCCGCGTGGCGCAGCGGGCTGTCGGGGTCGATGTGGCTGATCGTGCAGCGATGCATACGCCGCGCCTCCTTTGCTCAGGATCTCCTTTGCTATGCACCGGCAAACTCCGGCACATAGCAAAAGAAGAGGGGCAAGTGCTCCTCTTCTCAGCTTCTTTTAGTCGTCAACCTTGATGACGTCGCGTCCGTTGTACTTGCCGCAGGTCTTGCAGGCGTGATGGGGCATGACGAATGCGCCGCAGTTCGGGCACTTCACAATCGCGGGAGCGGTGAGCTTCCAGTGGGACGAACGACGCTTGTCACGTCTCTGTCGAGACACTTTTCCTTTCGGGACTGCCATGATGACACCTCCTCGTCAGTCGCTGTTATGAGCAGCTTCCTCTTCGTCAGTTTTATTATCCAAAAGCTGCTCTAATACAGCCATTCTTGGATCGCGGGGTTTTTGGCACCGGCACGGCCCGAGGTTCAGGTTCGCGCCGCAGCGGTCGCACAGTCCGGCACAGTCGGGCTTGCACAGGCACTTGGTATCCATGCTGAGGATGAAGCAGGTGGAGAGCACCTCGTCCACATCGAGCCAGTCTCCGTCGAGCGTAAACACCTCAGGATCGTCGTCCTGCGCATCCGCCGTGATGTCGGCGTGCAGGTCGAGGTCGACCGTGCGCGGAAACTCCGCGCCGCAGCGGTCGCACACGCACAGCATCTCCGCATGCAGTTTGCCCTGCAGTGTGAGGATGCCGGCCGTATTGACCACCTTGCCCTCGGCCGTGATCGGCGCGGTGTAAGCCCGGACGGAGGCAAAGTCGAGCAGGGCCGTGTCCAGCTCCTGCGCAAACGGAACACTGCCGCCGGGAATTTCTATGATTTCTCTCAGATTCAGCTTCATAGCGCACCTCGCACAATCGCTTTAGTATTATAGATGATATCTACCCCAATTGTCAACAGGAATTTGTGTTGACAATGCGCTGAAAATCCGCGATAATCGTTGCGTGGAGATGGTGTGTGACATGAAAGAGATCCAGATACGCAAAAATGACGCCGGTCAGCGGCTCGACCGCTTCGTCGGCAAAGCCGTTCCCCTGCTGCCGGAATCGCTGCTGCAGAAATATATCCGCCTCAAGCGCATCAAGCGCAACGGCAAGGGCGCCAAGCGCGACGTGCGCCTCGTCGAGGGGGACGTGCTGCAATTATATATCAACGACGAGTTTTTTGAAAAGCCCACGGAGCACAACGCCTGGCTCAAAATTGCCACGCCGCGGCTCGACATCGTCTACGAGGACGAGAACATCCTGCTGGCGGACAAAAAGCCCGGCGTGCTGTGCCACAGTGCGGGCGAGTGGAGCTGGGACACGCTCATCTCAAACATTCAGGCCTACCTGCGCCAGAACGGTCAGTGGGATCCGAAGGCCGAAAACGCTTTCACCCCCGCGCTGTGCAACCGCATCGACCGCAATACCGGCGGCATCGTCATCGCGGCGAAAAACGCCGAGGCGCTGCGCATTCTGAACGACAAGATCCGCGGCCGCGAGATCGAAAAGTCCTACCTCTGCGTCGTCTGCGGCCGACCGCGGCCCGCCGAGGGACGGCTGGAGGGGTATCTGTTCAAGGACGCGGTGAAAAACCAGGTCTACGTGACGAAAAAGCCGCAGCCCGGCGCCAAGACCGCCGTGACGGAATACCGCACGCTGCAAAGCCGCCGGGGGCTCTCGCTCGTCGAGTGCCGGCTGCTGACCGGCCGCACGCACCAGATCCGCGCGCAGATGGCCGCCGCCGGCTGCCCCCTGCTCGGCGACGGGAAGTACGGCCGCGAGCGCATCAACCGCACCTACGGCGAGACGGGGCAGATGCTCTACTCCTACAAGCTCACATTCACGCTGCCGACGGACGCGGGCATTCTGGAATACCTGCGCGGGTGGACGTTTCAGGTGCCGCAGGTGGCCTTCGCGGAGAAATATTTCCCGGGGTTCACGCTGCCGGACGTGGAAAGCGAACCGAAAACCGAGACCTGATAGGAAAACGCTCCCGCACGCAGCGGGAGCGTTTTCGTTTTAATGCGCGAATTTGTTCGTGTCCAGCGAGTTGCGGTAGACCACGAAGCGCTGGTAGAGAAACTCCGTCACGAAATTCAGCACCATGTTCAAAAACGTCACGAAATAGCCGTTCCACCCCTGCACGTCCGCGAGCCGGTGCTCGAGCAGCGTAGACAGCGGCGTGAACGCGCAGTAGTACAAAAACACGAGCGCCATGGCCCGCGCCACCTTCTCCGTCGAGCGGAAGGTATAGCGCCGGTTGCACGTGAAGTTCCACAGCACCGACAGCACAAGCGCCGTCAGGTACGCGCCCCAGTACGGCCAGTGAAACGCCTCGTTGAAGAGCGCAAAGCCGCCGAGCTCGATCAGCCCGGCCGAGCACGAGAAGAGCAGAAACTTCCCCGTGCGCCGAAGCTCCGTATGCTGCATAGTGATCGCCTCTTACTTCAAAAAGTTCAATAATTTGAAGCAATCATAGCGCGTTTTTCGGGCTCTGTCAAGTGCTGACCGGGTAAACAGCCACCTGCTTGTTGGCATCGGCCACGGCGAGGAACACCTCGCGCGCGCTGTGGTACCCCTGCTGGCGCAGCTGCTTGAGCAGCCACGTCTCGTCCACGCCCATGCGGTGCAGGTTCTCGCCGAGAACGCGGCCGTCCATGACGAGCTCGGTGAAGATCTGCTCCTTTTCCGGGGCAATGCCCATATCCTCCGGTGTGGCCGGGCGGCGGGCCGCCACGGGCAGAATGGTCAGGCGGCCGTCGGGCTCATAGACCGCCGTCTGGATGGCGCCGAGGTCGAAAAAGCCCTGCTGGCGGCACTGGATGAGGAACTCGCTCAGGTCGAGGCGGGCCTTTTTCATGTTGCGGCGGTAGAGCTTGCCGTTGTCAAAGACGATCGACGGCGAGCCGCTGATATATTTGCGCAGGCGCGGGCACTTGCTCGTCAGCGCCTCGAGCAGCCACACCAGCAGTGCCCAGACCACCATGGCCGCGAGCGGACGCAGCGGCTTTTCCAGCTCCGTGGCCATCTCGGCGGCAATGGAGCCGATGGTGATGCCGTTGACGTAGTCAAAGACGCTCAGCTCCGAGATCTGGCGGTGGCCCATGAGCTTTGAGAGCAGAAACAGCGCCGCAAACGCGCCCACGGCCGTGACCGCCACTTGCAGCAGGTCCATCCGAACCACTCCTTTCGATATGGGCTAGTGTGCCCGGGCGGCGGAAAATCATGTGCCGGCGCTTGACTTTTCGGCCGGAATCTGCTAAAAAAGAACTTGGCTCGTGTAGCACTGACACAACAGGAACGCAAAGCGTGCAGCATCCGGACACCGGACGCTGTGCGCTTTTTTTGTTTGCCCGGCGCAAAGCAGCCGCACATCAAAAAAGGAGGTCTGCACTATGCCGCAGACAAAAACACAGGGTGCGGTCTTCGGACTGCTGATGTCGTATTTCATGGCGCTGGGGATGGAGGTCGCCAACGTCGCGCACAAGCTCGGCGCGATGTCAAACGTGGTCTTTCTGCCCGCGCTGAAGGAGACCGCGTTCATGGGCGCGATCGTCTTTGTCGTCTCCACGCTCTATGGCAGCCATGCAGGGCAGCACATCGCGCACAGATTCGTTCAGCCGGGGCGCGACAATCCGCTGCTCGTGACGCTGGCCGTGTCCGGCTGCACGGTCATGGTCATGTGCCCGTCGATGAGCCTGATCGCAACGGCGCTGTTCACGGGCATCGACGCGGAGTTTTTCGCGCGCTTTCTCGCCACGCTCTACCGCAACCTGCCGTGGGCGCTGCTGTGGCAGATCTTTGCTGCAGGGCCGGCCACGCGCGGCGTGTTCCGCGCAATCTTTCACAAGCAGCTCGTGGAAAACGACCGCAAAGCCTTTTCTTCCGACACGGAATGTGATAAGATGGACACCTGAGAAATCGAGGTGTTTTTCATGTATGACGAACTGACGGAAGTCGACATTCAGAAGATGAAAGACGAGATCGACTACCGCACGCTTCAGCTGCGCCCGAAGCTGATCGAGGAGGTCAAGGTGGCGCGCGGCTTCGGCGACCTGAGCGAGAACTTCGAGTACAAGGCCGCCAAGCGCGAGAAAAACCGCAACGACAGCCGCATCCGCTATCTGCAGCGGATGGTGGACACGGCGAAGGTCATCTCCGATCACTCGTCCGGTGATGTGGTGGGTCTGTTCGACAAGGTGGTTATCTATATCCCGGATGACGACGAGGAGCAGACGATCCGCCTCGTGACAACGCTGCGGCAGAACGCGCTCGAGGGCCTCATCAGCAAGGAGTCTCCCGTCGGCAAGGCCGTCATGGGCCACCGCGCGGGCGAGACCGTACATGTGCAGGTCAATGAGAACGTCGGCTACGACATCGTCATCCGCTCCGTGGAAAAGGGGCAGGACGACGACTCGCTGCCCATCAGCGCGTACTGAGCGCACCAACATGCGAAAACCGGCTGCGGAATTCCGCAGCCGGTTTTTTCTGCCCGCTCACAGCAGGTATTCATAGAGGCCGTAGTCCGTCCAGTCGGTGTCGGCATAAAACATCCGCACCATGCCGCGGCGGGCAAAGCCATGGCCGGTGTAGAGCCGCTCGGCCGGGACGTTGCCGCCCAGCACGTCGAGCCGCAGCGGGCAAACGCCTGCGTGGGGTACACGCCCTTGCGCCAGCCGGGCGGATAAGGCGCATCGGCCATGGCGTCGGTCAGGTCATCGTAAAACGCGCGCACGCGTGCGCCGTCGTCGGCAGCGCGGTGGAAATGCACAAAGTGTCCGCCATGCGCGCCTCCTTAATCCAGGTAGCCGAACAGGCCGCGCACGGACACGTCGCCGCCGGTGACGGTCTCGCGCGCGCCGTCCGGCCAGCGGACGACGAGCGCAAAGTCATCGTCCACCGCCTCAGCGAAGCCGGTGCGGACAAGCTCGCCGCGCACGACGCGCACCGGCCGCCCGACCGTGACGCAGCGCGCGCGGTAATCGTCCAGATACGCGCGCGGGTCACGCTGCCAGTCGAGATACATCCGGTCGAGCGCGCGCACCATTTCGGCGGCCAGCCGTGCGCGTGAAATCTCCTGCCCCGTCTCGGACCGGACGGAGCCCGCGATGGCGCGCAGCTCCGGCGGGAAGTCCTCCGGCCGCTGGCGGACGTTCACGCCGATGCCGGCCACGATGGAATCGACCGTGCCGGTCTCGGCCTCGACGGTCAGCTCCGTGAGGATGCCGCAGAGCTTTTTCGTGCCGAGGACAAGGTCGTTCGTCCATTTGATGCCCGGCTGCACACCGCACGCCTCGAGCGCGCGGCAGACGGCCACAGCGACGTGCGCCGTCATGGTCATGGCCGCCGTGGGCGCGCAGTTTGGCCGCAGGAGCATAGACAGGTAGACACCCTGCCCCGCGTCCGAGCGGAACGGGCGACCGGCCCGGCCGCGCCCGGCCGTCTGCCGGTCGGCGATGGCGCACAGGCCGTCCGGTGCGCCGCGCATGGCCTCGGCCTTCAGGTAACTGTTCGTGGAGTCGATCTGCGCAAAGCACTGCACCGTCGCCCGCCGCGCCTCCGGCAGGTAGGGCAGCACATCCCCGGCCGTAAGCGTATCCGGCCGCGCGCGCAGGCAGTAGCCCCGGTTCGTGACCGCGTCGATGTCATACCCATCGGCGCGCAGTGCGCGCACCGTCTGGCTGACCGCCGCGCGCGACACGCCCAGCTTTTCGCGCATGTCCTCGCCGGAGAGATACCCCTCCGCCTCCGTGAGCAGGAGCAAAACATCGTCCCGCAGCATGAGATCACACTCCTTTTGATCTTTTTCTGGTGTCAGTTTAGCCGATGGCGGCGAAATTGTAAAGCATTTTTCAAAATCGGTTGACAATTCACTGCCCGTGTGCTATCGTCCGATTGTTAAGTTTATCTTTGCTTTACTTTACAATCGGAGGAGATCTTATGAAATTTTCGACCAGAGACCTGTGCTTCTGCGCGATCGGTGCGGCGCTTATCGCCGTGTGCGCGTGGATCAGCATCCCGGCGGACGTGCCGTTCACGCTGCAGACGTTTGCGATCTTCGCCGTGTGCGGCCTGCTCGGCGGCCGGCGCGGCACGGTGAGCGTGCTGGTGTATCTGCTGCTGGGCGCGGTGGGCGCGCCGGTGTTCGCGGGCTTTCGCGGCGGGTTTGCGTCCCTGCTCGGCACGACGGGCGGCTACCTCGTCGGTTTTGTACTGCTGGCGCTCATCATCGCTTTCGCGCAGGCGCGCTGGGGGCAGGGCCAGTGGGTGTTCGTGCTCTCGGCAGTCGTGGGGCTGCTGGTGTGCTACGCGTTCGGCACGGCGTGGTTCCTCATCGTCTACACCCGCACGGGCGCCATCACGCTCGGCGTGGTGCTGGCAAAGTGCGTGCTGCCGTTTCTGCTGCCGGACGCGGTCAAGCTCGCGCTGGCGACGCTGCTGCGCGCGCGGCTGTACCGCCGCATCCCCGCGTAACAGGGTGCCCACATGGCGAAAAAACACCGGCCGAGACGGCCGGTGTTTTTCTGTTCTGTTCTGTTTTCGGGAGGCTCAGTTCCAGTAGTCCGTACCGGTGATGCCGATGTCGGCGGCATGGAACTCGGGGGTTTTGCCCTCCTTGCGCTGGCGCATGTAGTCCTTGAGCACAGCCACACCCTTGTTGCCGAGGATGAGGATGACGGGGATGTTGATGATGACCATCGTGCCCTGAAGCATGTCGGCTGTATCCCACGCGAGACCGGCGCTGACGATAGCACCGACGAACACGAGCGCCGTCGCGGCCAGACGGAAGACCAGCATGCCGCCGCGGCTCGGGTCGCGCCGGAGGATATACTTCAGGCAGCCCTCGCAGTAATAGTAGTTGCCGATGAGCGTCGTGAACGCGAACAGGCTCATGGACACGGCGATAAAGATGGGGCCGAAGCTGCCGAGCGCCTGCTGCATGGACGCCTGAACATAGGCCGCGCCGGCCGCTTCCTTGGTCGGCACGACGCCGGAGCACAGGCACATGAACGCCGTGGCCGAGCAGACGAGCAGCGTGTCGATGAACACGGACAGCATCTGCACAAGGCCCTGCTTGGCCGGGTGCGAGACATCGGCCGTGGCGGCCGCGTTCGGCGCCGAGCCCATGCCGGCCTCGTTGGAGTACAGGCCGCGCTTGATGCCCCACATGATGCACGAACCTGCGAAGCCGCTGAACGCCGCCTTGAAATTGAACGCATCACGGAAGATATTGGCGATGACGCTCGGGAAGATCTTGATGTTCATGAAGATGACGATGAGCGACACGAGGATATACAGCACGCCCATGACTGGCACGAGCACGCCCGTGATATCGGTCAGGCGCTTGCCGCCGCCGAGCACGCATGCGGCGAACAGCACCGCCAGGATCGCGCCAATGATGTACGGCGTGCGGCTCTTGGCGTAGAAGCCAAAGCCGGAGAAAGCGTCCTGCAGGTTGTAGGAGGCAAGCATGTTGTAGCCCACGACATACGTCAGGATGAGCACGACGGCGAAGATGATGCCGAGCCAACGCTGGTGCAGTGCCTGCTCCATGTAATACGACGGGCCGCCGACGCAGCCGCCCTTGCCGTCCTTTTTCTTATAGACCTGCGCGAGCGCGGACTCAATAAAGGCGCTCGCCCCGCCGAGCAGCGCCACGACCCACATCCAGAACACGGCGCCGAAGCCGCCGAGGCAGATGGCCGTGGACACGCCGACGATGTTGCCGGTGCCGACACGGGACGCCGTGGACACCATGAGTGCACCGAACGAGGAAATGCTGCCCTTCTCCTTCGGCTTTTCCGCGACGACGTGGATAGACTCGCCAAACAGGCGGAACTGGATCAGACCGGTGCGGATCGTGAAATACAGGCCCGCGACGATCAGAAACAGCGGCACGATGTACGGCTGGTACAAAAAGCCGCCGATCGCATTGACCACACTGTCAATTTTGTCAATCATGATTTGTCTCCTCTGCAATTTTTCATTTTCCCGCGGCAAAACGGCCGCGCAAGGGATAGTATACAAAAGATTTGCCAAAAATGCAACCATGATTCGGCAATGTGACAATAACCCTGAAAATAACAGGGATTTCTCCATCGCGCCGGGCCTTGCACGGACAGATATTTCGGCGTAAGATAGGGATACTTTCCACGCAGAGACAAGGAGCGAAACACACATGTTCACAGGCTTTTCCGATGCAACGATCGACTTTCTCTGGGAGCTGCGCTTTCACAACGAGCGCCCGTGGTTCCTGGAGCACAAGCAGGTATTTCTCGACACGCTCGACCGGCCCATGAAGGCGCTGGCTGCGGACGTGACGGCGGCGCTCGAGCAGGCATACCCCGACCGGAAGTGGTACCTGCACGTGGCGCGCATCTACCGCGACGCGCGGCGGCTGCACGGCAACGGGCCGTACAAGGAGAACCTCTGGTTCACGCTGCGGTGCGACAGCAGCCGCGGGCCGGAGATCCCGGCGTTTTATTTTGAGATCACCCCGCACAACTACAGCTACGGCATGGGCTTTTACTGGGCGAAGGCGAACACGATGGCGTGCTTCCGCCGCGCGATCGACGCCGATCCCCTGCCGCTGACGGCGCTGGCAGAGCAACTGAACGCACAGGACACCTTCGTGCTCACGGGGCAGGACTATGCCCGCGCGAAGGGCGACCCCGGCGCGCTCCTGCGCCCGTGGTACAATAAGCGCGTGCTCGACCTCTCATGCGTGCGCGAACACGACGACTTGCTCTTCTCCCCCGCGCTGACGGAGGAACTTGTGCGCGGGTTCGGCTTTCTGCTGCCGTACTATGACTATCTCGAGGCCGTGACGCGGCGGGAGGATGCGTGATGCGCTGCTTTGACGGCCACTGCGACACGCTCGCGCGCTGCATGGCCACCGGCGAGGGGCTGCGGCAAAACACCGGGCACGTCGATCTCGCGCGTTGCGCGGCCCTCGGGCAGCAAGCGCAGATCTTCGCCGTATTTGCCGACAGCGCAGCGGCAAATGAGCCGCTCTATGCCATTGCACAGCGGCAGCACGCGCTGCTGGAGCGCGAATGCGCACGCAATGCCGATCTCGTCCGCCGCTGCCGCACGGCGCGGGACGTGCGCGCCGCCTGGGCCGCCGGGAAAACGGCCGCGCTGCTCGGCATCGAGGGCGCAGAGCTGCTCAACTGCGATCCCGGACGGCTGGACGACGCGGCGGCGTGGGAGTGCGTGTACGTGACGCTGACGTGGAACCACGCGAACGCCCTCGCAGGCTCGCACTGCGACGCACCAATGCAGGGGCTCACGGCGCAGGGGCGTGACTTTGTGCGCGCACTGTATGCGCACCGGATGCTGCCGGACGTGTCGCACCTGTCGGAGGCGGCTGCGTGGGACGTGGTGCGGCTCGGGCTCGGCCCGGTGATCGCCTCGCACGCGAACAGCCGCGCCGTCTGTGCGCACACGCGCAACCTCTCGGACGACCTCTTCTGCGCCATCCGCGACAGCGGCGGCGTGGTCGGCCTGAACCTCTACACGGACTTTCTCGGCGGCGACGGCATGGACGCCGTCGTGCGCCACGTCGAGCACCTGCTTGACCTCGGCGGCGACGAAACGCTCGCGCTTGGCGGCGACCTCGACGGATGCGACACGCTCGGCGGCGGCATCACCGGCGTGCAGGACTATCCGCGGCTCTATGCAGCGCTCACAGCCCGCGGCTATGATAGTGCGCTGCTGCAGGCGCTCTTTTCCGACAACTGGCTGCGCGTGCTGCCGAAATAATGAAAACGTACAATGCCCCGCCGCAGAAATCTGCGGCGGGGCATTTTTCTCTATTCGGGGGGGAGCTTACTCGAGCGGTTTGAAATCAGACTTCGGGTGGTGGCACAGCGGGCAGACAAAGTCGTCCGGCATATCCGCGCCCTCATACACGTAGCCGCAGACGGTGCAGACGAAGCCGACGCGCTTTTCCGCGGGCTTGGCCTCGTGCTTGACGAAGTCGGACGCCGGGTGCTTGCACAGCGGGCAGATGAAATCGGCCGGGAGCGTCTCGCCCTCGTACACGTAGCCACACACGGAGCAGACCCAGGTCGCCTTCTCGGCGGGGGCCAGTTTCGGCGGCGCGGGCTTGATGTGGCTGCGGTAATAGTCATAGGTCACGGTCTCGTCGTTGCTGAAGAGCTTGGACTCCGTGATCTCGGCGATGAAGAGCCGGTGGCTGCCCTGGTCGTAGCTTTCAACGACGCGGCAGGAGAACATGGCGTTGGTATAGCGGTTGATGTAATACAGGCCGTTGTCGCTGCGGGCGCAGTCCGTCCAGTCTGCGAACTTGTCCACATCCGCGCCGGACTGGAAGCCGAAGTGCTGGAAGAAGGCAAACGGCACTTCCTTCGTCAGCAGCGAGAGGTTGAACACGCCGGTGCGCTCGATCATGCCGCAGGTGTAGTTGGCCTTGATGACCGAGATGGAGATGCGCTCGGGCTTGTTGGCCATCTGGATGGCGGTGTTGATGACGCAGGTGTTGTCCTTGTCCCCTTCGCGGGCGGAGAGCGCGAACAGACCGTACTGGAACTTGAAGAGCGCGGCGGGGTTCTGCTTGCCCTCGTTCACGATCGGGCGCGGCTTCGGCATGGAGGCCACGAGCGCGTCCGCAATCTCGGCGAGCGCAGTGAGCTGGTCGTCCTTGAGCGAGGATTTGATGGTAAGCGTCTCGTTGAGGATGTCCACATTCTTGAGCTTGGAGAGGATACCGCGCATGAGCTTGCCGGCCGTCGGCGCCCAGGAGCCGTTTTCGATCAGGGCGATGGTGCGGTTCTGGAGGTTGTGTGCCGCGATGTCGAGCAGCGCCGTCTCCATGTTGCAGAAGATGCCGGCGTTGTACGTCGTGGACGCGAACACGAGGTGGCTGCAGCGGAAGGCCTCGGCCACAACATAGCTCGGGTGCGTGACGGAGACGTCATACATGGCGATGTTGCGCACGCCGCGCTCGGCGAGCATGGTGGCGAGCACCTGCGCCGCGTTTTCCGTGTGGCCGTAGACGGAGGAGTAGGCGATGAGCACGCTGCCCTCCTGCTCGGGCGTGTAGGAGCTCCACTTGCTGTACTTATCCACGAACCAGCCGATATTCTTGCGCCAGACGGGGCCGTGCAGCGGGCAGATCATGCGGATGTCGAGCGTGGCGGCTTTCTTGAGCAGGGCCTGCACCTGCGTGCCGTACTTGCCGACAATGTTCGTATAGTAGCGGCGGGCATCAGGCAGCCAGTCGTGCTCAAAGTCGTACTCATCGGCGTAGAGATTGCCATTGAGCGCGCCGAACGTGCCGAAGGCATCGGCGGAAAAGAGCGTGCCGGTCGTGACATCAAAGCTGACCATGACCTCCGGCCAGTGGACCATCGGCGCCATGACATAGGCAAACGTGTGCTTGCCGAAGCAGTATGTATCGCCCTCGGCCATGAGGATGGCGCGGGCGTCAATGTCGAAGGTAAAGTAGTTGCGGATCATATCGCGGATCTTCGCGTTGCAGATGATTTTCGCCTCGGGATAGCGGCGCACGGTCTCCTCGAGCGTCTTGGCGTGGTCGGGCTCCATGTGGTGCACGACGATGTAGTCCAGCGGGCGGCCGCCGAGGACATGGGCAAGGTTTTCAAAGAACTGGCCGGCGACGGACTGATCCACCGTGTCGAGCAGGACGGTCTTCTCGTCGAGCAGGACGTAGGCGTTGTACGACACGCCGCGCGGGATGGGGTACACGCTCTCAAACAGGGCCAGACGGCGGTCGGACGCGCCGACCCAATACAGATCCTCGGTCATTTTCACAGTGCAGTGCATACTTGTCTCCTCCTTCTTCTAATCCACAATTCCCCGGCTCAGCCGAGGAGCTTCAGCAGTTCTTCCTTCGGCGTCACGCCGACCTTCACGGCCGCGGCCTGACCGCCGCGGAACACCATCAGCGTCGGGATGCTCATGATGCGGAACTCGCCTGCGAGCTCCGGCTGCTCGTCGACATTGACCTTGCCGAACTTGTATTCCGGGTGCTCGGCGTCGAGCTCCTCGACCACGGGGGCCATCATGCGGCAGGGGCCGCACCACGTCGCCCAGAAATCCACGAGCACGGGCTTATCGGACTGCAGGACCTCCTGCGCAAAGTTTTCTTTCGTCAGTGTAATCATGGTAATCTTCCTTTCCGGAGTTGTCGTCTGTGTTAGTATGTGCTGATTTTAACAGATTTTACACCCGCGTTCTGTGGCAAAGTCACATTCCGGCGAGACGGCGCAGTTTTTCGGCGTCCGTGACCGTGACCGTGCCGCGGCCGAGCGAGACGATGCCGTCGTCGGCAAAGTGGCGCAGCATGCGCGTGACGGTCTCACGCACGGCGCCGGTGTCGCGCGCAATCTGCTCGTGCGTGGCGCGCACGGGCGCGCGGGCGTGGTCGGATTCGTCCCAGAGATACTGCGCGAGGCGCTTGTCAAAGCTCGTGAACAGCAGCTGCTGCATCGCCCACATGACGTCGGAAAAGCGCTCGGTCGCAAGGCGGTACATGCAGCACTCGACGTGGATATTCTCGGCCGTGAGCTGCTGGAACACGTGCGCGCCGAGGATGAGCAGCTCCGTCGGCGCATCGGCCACGAGCTGCACCTCGAACGTGATCTGCCGGATGACGCACGCCGCCGCCAGCACGCAGGCGTCCCCGTCCGTGAGGCGGTAGAGCGTGATCTCGCGCCCGTCGTCCGAGAGCATGCACGCACGCAGGCGGCCGGTCTGCACCCGGATCATGCCGAGGCACTGCCCGTCGCATCCGTGCACGAGCGCCCCGCGGTCATACTGCGCCAGGCGCGCGCCGCGCCGCGCAAGCTCGCGCTGCGGCTCGGTCAGGTTCGGCCAGAACGGCAGCTGCTCGAGCGCCGCATCCAATCGTTCGTTCATATCCGTTCCCCCATCGCCGCCGGACACACGGCGGCGCTCTTTTTGACCAGCATAGCACAAAACCGCCGCCGATGGAATCCCCACGGCGGCGGTTTGGGTGAGATTTTTCTGTACTCCGGCCGACAGCACGTTGACAAACCGGCCGCCGAACGGTACGATAGCAGCAGAGAAGATTTCGCATGGGAGGGATGCGCGATGCGGGCGCTGTGCTACGCGCAGACGAACATCGGCTCCGGCCGGGACAACAACGAGGATAACTACTACTGCAACGGCACGTTCAAGCGCGACCCCGCCATCCCTGTGGCCGAGGCGGCCGCCGAGCAGGAGAGCAAGCGCCTGATCTACGGTGTGTTCGACGGCATGGGCGGCGAGGCCAACGGCGAGCAGGCGGCCCTTTTGTGCGCGCAGACGCTGCACGCGTGCAGCAGTGACGAGCCGTTTGATGCACTCGATTTCTTCCGCCGGGCAAACGTTGCCGTGTGCGACATGATCGCGGCCAGCGGCCAGATCAGCGGCTCGACCGCCGCGACCGTGCACCTGACCGGCAACCACGCCTACTGCTGCAACGTCGGCGACAGCCGCATCTATCTGCAGCGCGGCGGCGCGCTGCAGCGCATCTCGCGCGACCACACCAAGTATCAGGAGCAGCTCGACGCCGGCGCTGCCCCCGACGCAGCCGACAATCCGGACAAACACGTGCTCACGCAGTATCTGGGCATGCTGGGTGCGCGCCAGCGGCTCATGCCGTATTTTGCGGCCAGCGTGCCGCTCGCCGTGGGCGACCGGCTGCTGCTGTGCACCGACGGGCTGACCGGCAAGCTCAGCGACACGCAGCTGCAATCCGCACTCGGCGCCGACCTGCCGCTGCCGGAGCTGGGGCAGTCGCTCATGGCGCAGGCGCTCGCCGCCGGGCCGAGCGACAACATCACGCTCGTGCTCATCGAGATCACGGCGCTCGACGCCGAGACCACCGTCCCCCTGCCGCAGCCGCCGGCCGAAGAGCTGTCGCAGACGCGGCGGTTCGAGGTATCGGCCGCGCGGATCGCCGAGCAGGAGTCCCAGCGCAGGAAGCACGCGCACGCGCGCCGGCGCGAGATCATCCTGACCGTGGCCGTCGTGCTGGCCGTGCTCGCCGCCGTGATCGCGGCGCTGTGGCTCGCAGTCGGCAGCATCCCGCGCAAGCCCCCGGCCCCGGCGCCCACGCCGGTGCAGACCGTGACCCCTACGCCGACGCCCACGCCAAAAAAACCGCCGCAGATCATCCTTCCCCCGCCGCCGACGCCGGAACCGGAGCCGTCCCCGGAGGTCACGCCGGAACCGTCGCCCGACGCGACGCACGTGCCCGAGACCGCCGCACCGGAAAAGTTACCCGGTTGACGCGCGGCGTCCGGGTGCGTATAATAGCATTGTGAAAGATTCGACACCTTTCGAGGTGCATGAGGAGGAACATCGGATGCGCACACACCACGCCCTGCAGCCCCGCACGCCGGAGCAGGCATCCTACAGCATCGGCCGCCGCGACGGCAAGCAGTTTCTGAAGCTCTACCGCAGCTACCTGCACGGCACGCTCGCCGGGACGCGCGAGACGGTCTATGAGGGCACAGTCGTGGAGAGCGCAGACGACTGGCGGCTGACCGCCGTGCTCGCGCTCGCGCCGATGACGCTCGCGTTCGCGTACCTGATCGTGATGCTGTTTTTCGTGTTCCTGTGATATTTCATATTACAACAGCCCCGCCACTGGGAAACCGGTGGTGGGGCTGTTTTTCATTCACTTTTCCACGTGCGCGCCCATCAGGTACTGCGCGCCGAGCGGGCCGGCCAGCAGCCCCTGCACGTGCGTGTTGCACAAGTAGGTGTCCGTGTACCAGTAGAGCGGGCAGACAGCGCCCGTCTGCATGAGCAGCGTCTCGGCCTGGTGCATGAGCGAATAGCGCTCGGCCGTGTCGCCGCTGCTCTGGATGCGGTAGAGCAGCGCGTCGTATGACTCCGCCCAGGTGCAGTTGTCTTTCGTGCGGCCGTCGAGCGTGATGCTGTAGCCCGCGTAGTCCGCGTGTGCGCCGCGGCCGAGGGCGACGCAGTTGCTGCCCGCGCCGCTCGCCCAGAGGGAGAGAAACGGCATGGGGTCGTCAATATCAGCGCTGAAGCTGCAGCGCGTGACGGAGTAGCCCCCGGCGGCGCGGCTGGCGAGGAAGGTGTCCATGTCCTGCGCCGTGACCGTGAGCGAGATGCCGTAGCGGGCGTAGAGCGACTGCAGATCGTCCGCGATGGCGACGTGGCCCACCGCGTCGGACGTCAGGTACGTCAGCTCCGGGAACCCGGCGCACACGCCCTGCGCGTTGACCGTGAACCGGCCGGACGACTCCGCCACCTGCCGCAGGAGCGCAATGGCCTGCTTGCAGTTGGCCTCGTGATCGCTGCCGTAATAGCCGCCGCCCTTGCCGTCGGCACCGTTGTGCGAAGTAAAGGCGCTGCCGTCGGCGTCCGAGATGCCGGGCGGGATGGGCGCGTTCGCGCTCTGCTGCGCGCCGGGCGTGATCTCGCTGCAGAGATAGCTGCGGTCGATGAGCAGTGCGAGCGCCGTGCGGATCTGCGCGCGCTCCGTCTGGGAAAAAACGCTCAGTGCCGGGTCACTCATGGAAAAGCAGAGGCTGTATGTGCCGAGCTGGCTGACGGTGCGCAGCTCGGGCGCGTGATTTGCGCGCAGGTCGTCGAGCGCGGCGTCCGGCACCGGCCAGCTGAGCGCATACTCCCGCGCGAGGAAGGCAGACTCCGAAACATTGGGGTCGGCCTGAAAGACGAAGCGCACCGTCTCGGCCGCGACGTTGTCCGCGTCCCAATAGGCGGGATTTTTCGTGTACGTGAAGCCCTCGGTCGTCCACTCGGCGACCGTGTACGGCCCGCTGGCGGCAAAGGCCGCGCCGTCGGCCGTCCAGCTCGCAGTGTCCGCCGCGCCGGAGGGCACCGGCGCATACGCCGGTTGGGCGCACAGCTGCAAAAATGTCGGCATGGCCTCCGCGAGCACGACGGTGAGCGTGCGCCCGCCGGGCGACGCCGCGACGTTCAGCCGCCCGGTGCCGTATCCGTCGATGCAGGCAAAGAGATACGGCGCCGCCGCATCCTCGAGCGTGCAGGCCCGGTTCCACGCGTAGACAAAGTCCGCCGCCGTGAGCGGCGTGCCGTCCGACCACGTGAGGCCGTCACGCAGCGTGAACACATACCGCACGCGCCCGTCTGGCAGGGCCTCCGGCTCCGGCAGGGACGCGCACAGCTCGGGCGTGAGCTCCGCCGTCCCGTCGCCGCCGGTGCGGTAGCCGGTCAGGCCGGCGAAAAGGTTGACCACATACGTCGCGCCGATGCCGTTTTCCGTGCGCGCGGGGTCAAGCGTCACGGGGCCGGCACCAAGGCACAGCGTCAGCGGTGCTCCGGCATCCGGCGCGCGCACGGTGCTCTCCGATGCGCGCGAGCAGGCGCCGAGCAGCAGCGCTGCCGCGATCAGAGTGCACAAAAGGGCTCGCTTCATGCCGGTCACCTCCTGTCGGGTGCAAGTAAGCGGTAAGATTTTCCGTGCAGACGTATCTTACCATACGCGCCGCGAAAATGCAACGGTTTTGCGCACAAATTCCCCACTTTCAAAGAAAAATGGTGCGCTCCGAAATCGGAGCGCACCACAATTCGCGGTATTTCGACGAAAAAGTGGGATTTCGGTCAAAAAGCCCACGTCCCGTCCCGGAACACGGGGACGGTGCGGCCGTCGCGGCAGTGCGCCGTGATGGCCAGATCCGGCGTGCCGATCATGAAATCCTCATGGATCATGGAGTCGTTCACGCCGAGCGCGCGCATCTCCTCGAGCGTGCGGTTCGGGTAGTCGCGGATGGTGTCGATGAAGCCCATGCCGAGCGCGAGGTGGCAGCAGGCATTTTCGTCAAACAGGGTGTTGTAAAACAGGATGCCTGTCTGGTTGATGGGGCTGTCATACGGCACGAGCGCGCACTCGCCGAGGTAGGCAGAGCCTTCGTCCATGGCGATGAGCTTTTGCAGCAGGGCCTCATTCGTGCGCGCGTGCGCCTCGACGGCACGGCCGTGCTCGAAGCGGATGGAGAAATCCTCGATGAGCTGTCCCTGATACGACAGCGGCTTCGACGAATAGACAATGCCCTCTGCCTCGCCGCGCTTGGGCGAGATGAAGCACTCCTCCGTGGGCAGGTTGGGGTTAAAATAGCTGCCGCCGATCGTGTACTCCCCGCCGCCGCAAAACTGCGCCTCGGGAATCATGCCGACGGTGAGGTTCGTGCCGTTGGATGCGTGGTACTCCAGCGACGCGATGCCGAGGCTGTTGAGATAATCGCAGCGCGCCTGCAGGTCGGCATTGTGCGCGTTCCACGCGGCGATGGGGTCGTCGTCCACGCGGCAGGTGTGCAGGATGGCCTCCCAGAGCTTTTCGACGGCGCGGGCCTTTGTCTCGTGCGGAAACACCTTCTTGGCCCATGCCGCGCCGGGCACGGCCGCGATGCACCACTGGTAGCGGCCCTCCATCTGGTCGCGGTAGGGCTTGATGACGCTGTAGCGCCCCTGCCGGGCGCGGGCCATCTTCGCGGGGCTGACGCCGCGCAGGCCGTCCGGATCCTCGCTGAGCAGGTAGATGCGGCACGGGAGCGTGTCGACATAGTGCTGGAGCTTCGCGCGCTCCCAAGTCTCGACAGTCTGGAGCGTTTTGACGCTCTCGCGCCGGATGGCGAGCTTCTCGAGCGCCTGGTGCTTCCACGTGACTGTGACCTTGCGCGCCCCGGCGTGGTAGCACGCATCGGCGACCATGGTCACAAACTCCGGCTGGTCGAGCTCGGCCTCGATGACGACGTCCTGCCCTTTCTGCACACGTGCGCCGACCTCCGCAATCAGACGGGCATAGGCGCGCAAAACGGTTTTTTTCATATCAATTTTCCTCTTTTCCGTGGTGTTCGGGCAGCGTGACCGTGAACGTCGTGCCGCGGCCGGGCGTACTCACGACGGCGACCGTGCCGCCGTGGAGCGTGACGATCTGCTGCACCATCGACAGGCCCAGACCCAGACCAGCGTTTTCCTGCCGGCTGGGGTCGGCCTGATAGAACCTCTGCCATATTTTATCCAGATTTTCCTGCGAGATACCGATGCCGTTATCCTGCACGGTCAGCTCAGCGCCTGCGGCCGCGCGCCGGAGCGTGACATGGATCCAGCCGCCGTCCACGCCGAACTTGAAGGCGTTGTCGAGCAGATTCTGCACGACGCGCGAGATGAGAAAGACGTCCATGTCGATGAAGATGCCCGGCTCGGCCGCGCAGCTGATGCGGATGCCGCGGCGCGCGACCATGGCCTGCTCGTCGCAGATGACGGTGACGAGGTCGGAGAGATCGGCATACTCCCAGTTCACCTTCTGCGTGCCCTGGTCGAGGCGCGTGATCTCGAGCATGCTGCGGATGAGCGCCGACATCTTGTGCGCCTGCCGGTCGATGACATCGAGCGCCGCCTGATAATCCGCCGGCGTCTGCGCGTTCTTGCGCGCGTCCTCGCAGGCGGCGAGGATGACGGTCGTCGGCGTGCGCAGCTCGTGCGAGGCATCCGACGTGAAGCGCTGCTCGGCCTCGAACGATCGCTCAAGCCGGTCGAACATGTTGTCAAAGGAGGCCGAGAGCTGATAGATCTCGTCGCTGCCGCTCGTGTGCGGCAGGCCGATGCGCGCCTTGAGATCCTGCCCGTCGGAGATGGCGTTGGCCGCGGCCGTGAGCTGGCGCACGGGGCGCAGGGCGCGGCTGGCGATGAAATACCCGCCGATGACCGACAGCACCAGCAGCACCGGCAGCAGCGACCACGCCAGCGGCAGGATGACGCGCATGACGCCGCCGTTGGCGTCCGCGTCGATGACGCCGCGCAGCCAGACGCTGCCGACCATCATGTCGACGTGCACATCGTAGACGTAATATTCGTTCTCCCCGCAGTCGACGAGGCGCACGGTCTCGCCGCCGAGCGGCAGGGGCTCCGATGGCGTGAACTCCGCCGGGAACGTGCCCTGCAGGACATTGCCGTCCGCGTCATAGAGCACGGTGTAGACCCCGCTGCGGTTATAATGGATGCGGCCGTAGCGGAACTGGCGGTGGTTATACTTGACGCGGTCGGCATTGTGTTCGACCATGCGCACGAGGCGCGCCTCCGGGTCGTTTGTGGCGACCGTGCCGTTGACGGCGAGCAGGAAAGCGAGCACCAGCGCCTCGATGACGAACATCATAAGCGCGAACCAGGCCGTGATGCGCAATTTCAGTGACGGACGCTTCATACTTCCTCCCGCAGGACCCAGCCGACGCCCCAGACGGTGTGGATGAGCTTGGTGGGATAGTCCGCGTCGATCTTCCGGCGCAGATAGCTCACGTACACGTCCACGACGTTCGAGCCGCCGCTGTAGTCATAGTTCCAGAGATGGTTCTCAATGCGCTCGCGCGAGAGCACGACGCCGCGGTTGCGGATCATGTATTCGAGCAGGGCAAATTCCTTGGCCGAGAGCGCGATCGTGCGGCCGCCGCGCGTGACATGGTGCGAGGCGGTGTCGACCGTGAGGTCGGCGACGGTGAAGACATTGGTCGCGCTGCCGCCGCGCTTGCGCGTGATGACACGCAGCCGCGCCAGAAGCTCATCAAACGAAAACGGCTTGACGAGATAGTCATCCGCCCCGGCGTCGAGCCCGCGCACGCGGTCGGGTACGCTGTCTTTCGCCGTGAGGAAGATGACCGGCGTCTCGTTGCCGCTCTCGCGCATCTGCGTCAGAAGCGAAAAGCCGTCCATGCGCGGCATCATCACGTCGAGCACAACGGCGTCATACTCCGCGCCCTCCAGATAGTCCAGCGCCTCCACGCCGTCAAAGCAGGCGTCGACGCTGTAGCCCTCGGCTGTGAGTGTTTTGGCGAGAATGCGGTTGAGGTCCTGTTCATCTTCCACGACCAGAATGCGCATACACGTCCCTCCTTGTTGTCTGTCTAATGTGATATTATACCACAGACAGTCCCCGCGTGTAAAACACGAAAACGCACCGGCTGCAAATGCAGTCGGTGCGTTGTGGGTTGTGTTCGGAAGCTCCTTACACGAGCTCGATGACAGCCATCTCGGCCGCATCGCCGCGGCGGGTGCCGATGCGGGTGATGCGGGTGTAGCCGCCGTTGCGGTCGGCATACTTCGGGGCGACTTCATCGAACACCTTCTTGGCAACATCCTCGCGGGTGATGAAGGCCAGCGCCTGACGGTAGGCAGCCATGTCCTTCTTCTTGCCAAGGGTGATCATTTTCTCGGCCAGAGGCGCGATCTCTTTTGCGCGGAAGACGGTCGTCTCCATGCGGCCCATATCGAGCAGATCCGTGACCTGCTGACGGAGCATCGCCTTGCGCTGATCGGTGGTCTTACCGAGTTTCCTTGTTCCGGGCATATCGGTTTTCCTCCTTGATAAGAGTAACTGGTTATTACTGGTTGTCGTCGCTCGCCAGGCTCAGGCCCATCATAGCGAGCTTGTGCTCGACCTCTTCCAGGGATTTACGGCCAAGGTTGCGCACCTTGATCATCTCTTCCTCGGTCTTGTTCGTGAGGTCTTCGACGGTGTTGATATTCGCGCGCTTCAGGCAGTTGAAGCTGCGCACGGAGAGGTCCAGCTCCTCGATCGTCATCTTCATGACGGTATCGGGGCGCTCCGGCTCCTTCTCCACCACCGTGCAGCTGTTGCCAATCGTGTCAGACAGATCGGTGAAGAGCGTGAAGTGATCGCACAGGATCTTGGCGCCGAGGCTCAGCGCGTCACGCGCCGAGATGGTCTTGTCGGTCCAGACCTCGATGGTCAGCTTGTCGAAGTCCGTCTGGTTGCCCACACGGGTGTTCTCGACAGCGTAGTTGACCTTCAGGACCGGCGCGTAGATGCTGTCCACCGGGATGGTGCCGATGACCTGCTGTGCGCTCTTGTTCTTGTCCGCCGGGACGTAGCCTCTGCCGTGGGCGAGCGTAATCTCCATGGAGAGCGCACCGTCCGGGCCGAGGCTGGCGATGTGCAGCTCGGGGTTGAGGATCTCAACCTCGCCGTCCGCCTTGATGTCGCCGGCAGTGACTTCACACTCGCCTGCCGCTTCGATATAGACGGTCTTCGGGCCGTCGCAGTGCAGGCGCGCGATGATGCCCTTCACGTTCAGCACGATCTCCGTGACGTCTTCCTTGACGCCGGGAATCGTCGAAAACTCGTGCTGCACGCCGGCGATCCGGATGGACGTCGGGGCAGTGCCGGGCAGTGAAGAGAGCAGCACTCTGCGCAGAGAGTTACCCAGGGTCGTGCCGTAGCCACGCTCCAAAGGCTCAACGACGAACTTGCCATACGAGATATCGTCCGGGGATTCCTGGCATTCGATGCGCGGCTTTTCAATTTCAATCATTTAGACTTAACCCTCCTTACTGTGTTGTTGCGCCACAGGGGCGCTGCGGATGTCAGCTTACCAATTTGAGGGTCTCTTTATTACTTGGAATACAGCTCGACGATGAGGTGTTCCTCGACAGGCAGATCAATGTCGTCACGCGCGGGCATGGCCACAACCTTGCCGACCATGTTGTTGGCGTCATAGTCCAGCCATTTCGGCGCCGGACGGGAAGCGTTCGCTTCGACGTTGGCCTTGATCTTGTCGAGACTCTTGCTGGAGTCCTTGAGTGTAATAACCATGCCCGGCTTGACCAGGAAGCTGGGGATGTTGACTTTGCGGCCATCCACAGTGAAGTGGCCGTGGGTCACGAGCTGGCGCGCCTCCGCACGGCTCATGGCGAAGCCGAGACGGTAGACGACGTTGTCCAGACGGGTTTCCAGAATGGCGAGCAGGTTCTCGCCCGTGATGCCCTGGCGCTTCTCGGCCATGGCGAAGTAGCTGCGGAACTGCTTCTCGAGCACGCCGTAGTAGCGGCGGACCTTCTGCTTCTCGCGCAGCTGGGAGCCGTACTCAGAGGTCTTGCTGCGGCCCTGGCCGTGCTGGCCGGGGGCATAACCTCTGCAGTCGATCGCGCACTTCTGGGTGTAGCATCTGTCGCCCTTGAGGAAGAGCTTCTGGCCCTCTCTGCGGCACTGGCGGCAGACAGCTTCGGTATATCTAGCCATAATTCATTTCCCTCCTTCAATCAGACGCGGCGGCGTTTCGGAGGACGGCAGCCATTGTGAGGAATGGGGGTGACGTCCTTGATCATGGTGACCTCGAGTCCTGCCGTCTGCAGGGCGCGGATCGCAGCCTCACGTCCGGAGCCGGGGCCCTTGACGAAGACTTCGACGGTCTTCAGGCCGTGCTCCATAGCCGCCTTGGCAGCCGTCTCAGCGGCGGTCTGCGCGGCGAAGGGGGTGGATTTCTTGCTTCCGCGGAAGCCCATGCCGCCTGCGGAGGCCCAGGAGAGCGCGTTGCCCTGGGTGTCCGTGATGGTGACCATGGTGTTGTTGAACGAAGAGCTGATATGCACGGCTCCCTTTTCAATGTTCTTACGCTCTTTGCGGCGCGTGCGAACTTTCTTGCCTTTTGCTGCGTTTGCCATTACATATCCCTCCCTTACTTCTTCTTATTGGCGATCGTGCGTTTCGGGCCCTTGCGGGTACGCGCATTGGTCTTGCTGCGCTGGCCGCGCACGGGCAGGCCGCGTCTGTGACGCTGGCCGCGGTAGCAGCCGATCTCGGTCAGGCGCTTAATGTCGAGCGCCACGCTGCGGCGCAGGTCGCCTTCCACGATGAAGTGGTGGTCGATGCACTCACGGATCTTTGCTTCTTCCTCGTCGGTGAGGTCTTTCACGCGGGTGTCCGGATTGATGCCGGTCATCTCAAGAATCTTTTTCGCGCTGGTTCTGCCGATACCATAAACGTAGGTCAGGCCAATTTCAATTCGCTTGTCCTTGGGCAGGTCAACGCCGGCGATACGTGCCATCTTATTCGATCATTCCTTTCGAAATTTTTGTTCCGCGCGCAAAAAGGGAGGCGACTTACTCCCGCCGGAGGGAGCCGACCTTCTGGCGCGGATGTGTTAGGACTTACAGGGTCAGATCAGCCCTGTCTCTGTTTGTGCTTCGGGTTTTCGCAGATAACCATGACTTTGCCCTTGCGCTTGATGACCTTGCACTTTTCGCACATGGGCTTGACACTCGGTCTGACTTTCATTGTAGTTAACCTCCTACTTGCTTCTCCAGGTGATGCGGCCGCGCGTCAGATCGTACGGGGACATCTGAACCGTGACCTTGTCACCGGGGAGGATTCTGATAAAGTTCATCCGGAGCTTTCCGGAGATATGCGCCAGGATGATGTGGCCGTTGCCGATATCAACCCGGAACGTCGTGTTGGGCAGGGATTCGACGACCGTGCCCTCCAGCTCGATTACATCGTCTTTTGCCAAGGTGTTTGAACCTCCTAAGGTTTTTCGGGACGCGCCCGTCAAATGTCGTCTGCGAACGTCAGGATCTCCGGCTCGCCGTCAGTGACGAGCAGAGAGTTTTCGTAGTGCGCCGACAGGCTGCCGTCCGCCGTGACCACGGTCCAGCCATTGTCCAGAACGCGGACCTCGTACCCGCCGACGTTGACCATCGGCTCCACGGCGATCGTCATGTTCTTCTGCAGACGCGGGCCGTGGCCGGGCTTTCCGTAGTTCGGGATCTCGGGCGCCTCGTGCAGGCTGGCGCCGACGCCATGGCCGACATACTCGCGCACGAGCGAGTAGCCATAGCTCTCGGCATACTCCTGAACGGCATGGCCGATGTCGGAGATGCGGTAGCCGACGCGGGCAAACTGGATGCCCTCGAAAAAGCTCTGGCGGGTGATACGGATCAGGCGCAGGGCCTCATCCGAGCACTTGCCGCACGGGAACGTGCCCGCGCAGTCGCCGTTGAAGCCGCGGTAGCGGGCGCCGACATCGACGCTGACGATATCGCCCTCATGCAGGACGCGGTCGCCGGGGATGCCGTGGATGATCTCGTCATTAACGGAGATGCACGCCGCCGTCGGAAATCCGCCGTCGGTCATGAAGCACGGCGATGCGCCGGACTTCGTGATGAACTTGTGCACTTCGCGATTGATCTGGCGGGTGGTCACGCCCGGCTCCACCATCTGACGCGCGACGGTGCGCGCGCCAGCGGTGATCCGGCCGGCCTGCCGCATGAGATCCACTTCCGGATCGGATTTGATGATGATCATTCCAGACCCAGAGCTTTCTCGATCGCAGCGGTCGTGGCCTCGATGGTCGGCTGGTTATCGACCTTGACAAGCTTGCCGCGCTGGGCATAGAAGTCCTTGAGCGGCTCGGTCTCGGCATGGTAGACATCCAGGCGTGCCTTCACGGTCTCGGGAGCGTCGTCCTTGCGGATGGTCAGCTCACCGCCGCAGAAGTCGCACTTGCCTTCCACCTTGGGAGGATTGGAGACGATGTGGAACGTGGCGCTGCAGTCCTTGCAGGTCCGGCGGCCGGACATACGCTCGATGATGGTCTCGTCCGCGATCTCGATCGAGAGGGCGGTGTCGACGTCGATGCCGTGCAGCTCCAGCGCTTCCGCCTGAGGGATGGTGCGCGGCATACCGTCGAGGATATAACCATTGGCGCAGTCGGGCTCAGCCAGACGCTCGCAGACGATGCCGATGATGACGTCGTCCGGAACGAGCTTGCCGCTTTCCACGTAGGATTTTGCTTTCAGGCCCACGGGCGTGCCGTTTTTCATGGCCGCGCGCAGGATGTTGCCGGTAGAAATGGTGGGGATATTCAGCTTGCGGCTAAGGATCTCAGCCTGCGTGCCCTTGCCCGCACCGGGGGCGCCTAACAAAACGAGTTTCATTGTGTGAATCCTCCTATCAGCTCAGGAAGCCCTTGTAGTTGCGCATGAGCATCTGCGCCTCGAGTGCGCGGACGGTCTCAAGTGCAACACCGACAACGATGATGATGGACGTGCCGCCCAGGGAGATGCCGGTGAGCTCTTCCGCCTTCGAGCACGCGCTGATGATCAGCGGCGTGATCGCGATGACGCTCAGGTAGATCGCGCCGAAGAGCGTGATCTTGTTGAGCACCTTCTGGATGAATTCGCTCGTCGGCTTGCCTGCACGGAAGCCCGGGATGAACCCGCCGTTCTTCTTCAGGTTGTTCGCGACCTCGATCGGGTTGAACTGGATCGTGGAGTAGAAGTAGCTGAAGAAGATGATGAGCAGGAAGTAGATGACGATATACGGCCAGGTGGTCGTATCAAACACATGCGTCATGATCCAGCTGTTCTGCCACTTCGGAACGAAGGCGCAGATGGTGGCCGGCAGCGCCGCGATCGACTGGGCGAAGATGATCGGCAGGACGCCGCTCATGTTCACCTTCATCGGCAGGTGCGTGCTCTGGCCGCCGTACATCTTGCGGCCAACCACGCGCTTGGAATACTGCACCGGCAGGCGGCGCTCCGCATCGTTGACGAGCACGATGAGCACGATGAGCAGCAGGGCGCCGAGGTACATCAGCACCAGGACCCACCAGGCAAGGTCGCCATTGGCGACATTGTTGATCTGGCGGATGATGGAGTTCGGGAAGCGGGCGACGATGCTCACGAACAGGATGATCGAGATGCCGTTGCCGATGCCGAACTCGGTGATCTGCTCACCAAGCCACATGATGAGGGCGGAACCGGACGTAAAGGTCAGGATGATGACGATGGCTGCCCAGACGTTGTGGGCAAAGTCCGCGTTGATGAGGCTGTAGTTGCGCATCATCATATAATACGCAAAGCCCTGCAGCAGGCCGATGGCGACCGTGCTGTAGCGGGTGATGCTGGCGATCTTCTTCTTGCCTTCCTCGCCGCCTTCCTTCTGCAGACGCTCCAGAGAGGGGATCGCGATGCACAGGAGCTGAATGATGATGGAAGCGTTGATGTACGGCTGGATGGACAGCGCGAAAATCGTTGCCTGTGAGAACGCGCCGCCGGACATGACGTTGAACAGGCCCAGGATCGTGTTCTGCAGGCCGCTTGCCTGGAAGTAGTCGGCCAGTGCTTTGGTGTCGACGAAAGGTACGGGTACGGCATTGCCGAGACGGTAAAGCAGGACAATCAGAAGCGTAAAGAGAATTTTCTTGCGCAGTTCCTCAATGCGCCATGCGTTACGAAATGTCTGGAGCACCTTACACCACCTCAGCCTTTCCTCCTGCTGCCTCGATCTTCGCTTTCGCGGATTCGGAGAAAGCAGAAGCCTTCACAGTCAGCTTCTTGGTGATTTCGCCGTTGCCAAGGATCTTCACACCGTAGGTGCACTTGCTGAGGACGCCGGCATCGAGCAGAGCCTTCGCGTCGACGACAGCGCCGTCTTCAAACTTCTCCAGAGCGGAGACGTTCACGCTCTCGAGCGGTTTGGCAAAGATGTTGTGGAAGCCGCGCTTCGGGATGCGGCGGGCCAGAGGCATCTGGCCGCCTTCGAAGCCGATACGGACGCCGCCGCCGCTGCGGGCCTTCTGGCCCTTATGACCGCGGCCTGCGGTCTTGCCGTTGCCGGTCGCGTGGCCGCGGCCCTTGCGCTTGCCGACATGGGTGGAGCCCACAACGGGAGAAAGTTCGTGGATATTCATTTCTGGGGCCCTCCTTATTCTTCTTCGGTGACGGCGACGAGATAGCCGATCTTGGCGATCTTGCCGCGGGTCTGCGGGTTATCGGGCTGCACGGTCTCGTTGCCGATCTTGTGCAGGCCGAGGGAGTTGGCGGTGGCAATGTGCTTGGCATTGCGGCCGCTGAGGCTCTTGACGAGCTTGATCTTCAGATTTGCCATGTCTCAGCCCCTCCTTAACCCAGAATCTCTTCGGCGGTCTTGCCTCTGTAAACAGCGACCTGCTGGGCGTTGCGCAGAGACTTCAGACCTTCCATCGTCGCGGCGACAACGTTCGCCGGATTGTTCGAGCGCAGGCACTTGGTACGGATGTCCTTGATGCCGGCAGCCTCGACCACGGCACGCACGGCGCCGCCGGCGATCACGCCGGTGCCGGGTGCGGCGGGCTTGAGCAGCACGCGGCCAGCGCCGAACTCGCCGATGACCTCATGCGGGATCGTCGTGCCCTGCAGGGTCACGGTGGTCAGGTTCTTCTTTGCGTCCTCCAGGCCCTTGCGGATCGCTTCGGAAACTTCGGCTGCTTTGCCGAGGCCGAAGCCCACGCGGCCCTTGCCGTCGCCAACGACGACCAGAGCGGAGAACTTTGCGACGCGGCCGCCCTTAACGGTCTTGGAAACGCGGTTGAGGGCAACGACTTTTTCGCTGAATTCCTGGGGCTCATCGCTGCGGTTGCGGCGGTTGTCCCGTCTGTCATTGTTATATGCCATTTCGTTTCCTCCTCCCGTTAGAACTTCAGGCCGCCCTCGCGGGCGCCTTCTGCCAGAGCCTTGACACGGCCATGGTACACATTGCCGCCGCGGTCGAACACGACCTCGGTGATGCCGGCTGCCACGGCGCGCTCACCGATGAGCTTGCCGATCTTGGCTGCCGCTTCGCAGTTGCCGCCATTGCCTTCAAAGCCCTTTTCCACGGTGGAGGCGCTGCAGAGCGTCTTACCGGCGACATCGTCGATGATCTGGGCATAAATGTTGTTTTCGCTGCGGAACACGCTCAGACGCGGTCTCTCGGCCGTGCCGGAGATCTTGCCGCGCACTCTCTGGTGACGGCGAACGCGCTGCGCTTTCGTATTCGGTCTCTTAATCATTCAGGCACACCTCCAATTACTTCGCGCCGGTCTTGCCTTCTTTGCGGCGGATATGCTCGTAATCGTACTTGATGCCCTTGCCCTTGTACGGCTCGGGCGGACGCTTCGCGCGCACTTCTGCTGCAAACTGGCCGACCTTTTCCTTGTCGATACCCTTGATAATGACCTGGTTCGGGTTCGGGACATCGATCTGGATGTCCGCGTTCTCGGACACGGTGACCGTGTGCGAGAAGCCCAGGTGCATGACCAGGTTCTGACCTTCCTTCACGGCTCTGTAGCCGACGCCGTTGATCTCGAGCGTCTTGCTGAAGCCCTCGGTCACGCCGATGATCATGTTGTGGATCAGCGTGCGGGTCAGGCCGTGCAGGGAGCGGTGCATTTTGTCATCGCTCGGGCGGGTGACGTGGATGGTGTTGCCTTCGACCGTGACGGTCATGTCCGGGTGCACGTTGTGCAACAGGGTGCCCTTCGGGCCCTTGACGGTGACAACGTTGCCATTGCAGGTGACTTCAACGCCTGCGGGGATCTCAATGGGAGCTCTACCAATTCTAGACATTGTTCTGTACCTCCCTTACCACACGAACGCGAGGACTTCGCCGCCGACGTGCTGCGCACGCGCCTTCTTGTCGGTCATGATGCCCTTCGAGGTGGAGATGATCGCGATGCCGAGGCCGCGCAGGACCTGCGGCAGCTCTTCAGCACCGGCATAGACACGCAGGCCGGGCTTGGAGACTCTGCGGAGGCCCTGGATGGCCTTCTCTTTGCCGGGGAGATACTTCAGGGTGACGCGGATGATGCCCTGGGTGCCGTCATCAATGAGCTGGAAGCTCTTGATGTAGCCTTCCTCGAGAAGAATTTCGGCGATGGCCTTCTTCATCTTGGAATTCGGGATGTCCACGGTTTCGTGCCGAGCGCTGCCAGCGTTGCGGATACGGGTCAGCATATCGGCGATGGGATCGGTGATCTGCATTTGTGTTTCCTCCTTAGTTAGAAGTTACCGATGATACGGTTTGGGCGGCGAGGTTCCGCATGAATGCTTGATTCCCTGCGGCCTTTCGTCATCCCTGCCCTTTCTGCGAAGGGGCAAAAGCTTGCTTTCGTGACGCGCGGTCCATTTTCATGTCGCCGCCGGAGGCGGCGGCACGGCCGCGGTGCCGGGCGGCACAAAAGCGGGAAGCCATGCATGGGCGCCGGGTCAAACGCACAGGCATGGGCGGGGCGCGGCACCGGGGCTCAGATCATAAGGACCGGCACCGTATTTCAGTGCGCACCGACAGCCGCAGATCCAGCTGCGGCTGTGCGGGGCGAACTTACGGAAGTTAGGGCTGAACGCGAGGTTCAGCGGGCGGTGGATCGGCGACATTGCAGTCAAGCCTTCCACCGAGCACGGTGGCTAAAATTCTGTTGATTGGCGAAAGGCGCTGTGCGCAGAATTTCAGCACTGGGCAAAAACTTGTTGGCTGGGGATGTGCGGTCGGCGCCGCTGTATTTCTATACAGCAAGCCGACCTCACGAAGCCAGACGGCAAGTTCGCAATTTTTCGTCAGGCGATGTGCGCCGCGCGCAGCTGTATTTCTATACAGCAAGCGCGGCTCACGATGCATGGCAGAAAATTTTTACCAGCTGGCTTTGCGGACGCCGGGGATCTGGCCCTTATACGCCAGCTCACGGAAGCAGATACGGCAAATGCCGTAGTTGCGCAGGTAAGCGTGGGGACGGCCGCAGATCTTGCAGCGGTTATACTGGCGGGTGGAGAACTTCGCAGGCGCCTGCTGCTTGAGGATCATAGATTTCTTAGCCATTGTGTCGCTCCTCCCTTATGCTTTGGTGACGAACGGGGCGCCCATGAGCTTGAGCAGCTCGCGCGCTTCCTCGTCGGTCTTGGCGGTGGTGATGATGGCGATGTTCATGCCGCGGAGCTTCTCGATCTTATCGTACTCGATCTCGGGGAAGATGATCTGCTCCTTGAGGCCGAGGCTGTAGTTGCCGCGGCCGTCGAACGCGTCGGCCGAGATGCCGCGGAAGTCGCGGACACGGGGCAGCGCGATGTTGAACAGGCGGTCCAGGAACTCCCACATGCGGTCCTGACGCAGCGTGACCTTCACGCCGACGTGCATACCCTCACGCAGCTTGAAGTTCGCGACGCTCTTCTTGGCGACGGTCGCGACCGCATGCTGGCCGGTGATCGCAGTGATGTCCTTGATGACGGCGTCGAGCGCCTTGGCGTTATCCTTGCAGTCGCCGCAGCCAACGCTGACGACGATCTTCTCGATCTTCGGGATCTGCATAACGCTCGCGTACTGGAACTTCGTCATCAGAGCGGGAGCGACTTCCTCCACATACTTCTTCTTCATAGAAGGCATATTTGCCATAGTTCGTTGCTCCCTCCTTTACAGTTCGGCGCCGCACTTTTTGCAGATGCGGGCCTTTTTGCCGTCCGTGATCTTGTGCGCGATGCGGGTCGGCTTGCCGCACTTCGGGCAGACGACCATGACCTTGCAGGCATAGATCGGGGTTTCGGTCTTGATGATGCCGCCCTGATCCTGCTGATTTTTCGGCTTCTGGTGCTTCGTGGCGACGTTCACGCCCTCCACGATGAGCTTGCCGCCCTTCGGGTCAGCAGACAGGACTTTGCCTTCCTTGCCCTTGTCCTTGCCGGACAGGACAACGACTTTATCGTCTTTTTTGATGTTCATGTTCTGCGCCCTCCTCAAATAACTTCGGGAGCCAGAGACAGGATCTTCGTGAAGTCACTGTCGCGGAGCTCACGGGCGACGGGCCCAAAGATACGGGTGCCGCGGGGGTTCTTATCCTCGCCGTTGATCAGGACGGCGGCGTTCTCATCGAAACGCACATAGGTGCCGTCCGCGCGGCGGACCGGCTTCGCGGTCCGGACAACAACAGCCTTGACGACATCGCCCTTCTTGACGGAGCCGCCGGGGGCCGCCTTGCGCACGGAAGCGACGATCACGTCGCCGATGCTGGCGTATTTACGCTTGGATCCGCCGAGAACGCGGATGCACTTGATTTCCTTGGCGCCGGTATTGTCGGCAACCTTCAGATAACTTTCCTGCTGAATCATGTTGTTGCCTCCTTACTTCGCCTTTTCCACGATCTCGACCACGCGCCATCTCTTGTCCTTGGACAGGGGGCGGGTCTCCATCACGCGGACGATATCGCCGACGTGGCACTCATTGTTCTCGTCGTGTGCCTTCAGGCGGTAGGTCTCGCCAATGATCTTTTTATAGACTTTGTGCGCCACGTGGTCTTCCACGATGACGACAACGGTCTTGTCCATCTTGTCAGACACCACTTTGCCGACGCGGGTCTTGCGGGAAGTCGTTCTCATTTCGTTCATTCTCACTTACCTCCTCACTGCTCGAGCTGCTTTTCGCGGAGCACGGTTTTGACTCGGGCAATGTCGCGACGCACAGCAGAAATCTTAACGGGGTTGTCAAGATGATTGGTAGCGTGCTGCATACGGAGCATGAACAGGTCCTTCTTCAGTTCGACCAGCTTGCTTTCCAGCTCAGCGGCGGACATGGAGCGAATTTCACTAGCTTTCATCTTATTCACCACCAATCTCAGTGTCTTCCTTCTTGACGATCTTCGTCTTGCAGGGAAGCTTGTGGCTGGCCAGACGCAGCGCCTCACGGGCAGCCTCTTCCGGCACACCAGCAATCTCAAACAGAACTCTGCCGGGCTTCACAACGGCGACCCAGTACTCAGGAGAACCTTTACCGGAACCCATGCGGGTCTCGGCCGGCTTCTGCGTGACCGGCTTGTCGGGGAAGATCTTGATCCAGACCTGACCGCCACGCTTGGTGTAACGGGTCATGGCGACACGGGCCGCCTCGATCTGGTTGGAGGTGATCCAGGCCGGCTCCTGCGCCTGCAGGCCGAACTCGCCATAGGTCACCTTATTGCCGCGCAGGGCCTTGCCGGTCATACGACCGCGCTGCACTCTGCGGTACTTCACTCTTTTCGGCATCAGCATTAGTTGTTGCCTCCTTCCTTCGGAGCAGCGGGAGCTGCCGGACGCGGGCCGCGGTTGTAGCCGCCCTGCGGACGGTTGCCGCCCTGCGGACGTCCGCCGCCCTGGTAGCCCGGACGGCCGCCCTGGCGGTTGCCGTCGCGACGGTCGCGGTTGTAGCCGCCGCGGCCTCTGCGATCGCCGTCACGGCGGTCACGGCGACGGTCGTCGCGCTTGTTCAGATCCATGGTGCGCGGGGTGGTGCGCAGGCTCTGGGAGAGGATCTCGCCTTTGTAGATCCAGACCTTGACGCCGACACGGCCGTAGGTCGTGGCAGCCTCAGCGAAGCCGTACTCGATGTCCGCGCGGATGGTCTGCAGCGGAATGGTGCCCTCGTGGTAGCACTCGGTGCGGGCGATCTCGGCGCCGCCCAGACGGCCGGAGCACATGATCTTGATGCCGCGGGCGCCCATTCTCATGGCACGGCCCATGGCGTTTTTCATCGCGCGGCGGAAGCCGATGCGCTTCTCGAGCTGCGCAGCGATGTTCTCAGCGACGAGCTGAGCGTTCGTATCGGGCGTGCGGACCTCCACGATGGAGAGGGCGACCGGCTTGCCGATCATCTTCTCGACGGAGAGTCGGATGCGCTCGATCTCCGCGCCGCCCTTGCCGATGACAACGCCCGGACGAGAGCAGTGGATATAGATGCGGACCTTCGCGCTGTCGCGCTCGATCTCGATGTTCGGGATGCCTGCGGAATACAGGGTCTTCTTCAGGTACTCACGGATCTTGTAGTCCTCAACGATCAGGTCGCCGACCTTCTCGTCACGGGCATACCAGCGGGAATCCCAATCTTTGATGACGCCGACACGCATGCCGTGCGGATTAACTTTCTGTCCCATATCGTCTGCCTCCTCCCTTATGCCTTCTCAGCCACGACGATCGTGATGTGGCTGGTGCGCTTGTTGATGCGGTACATACGGCCCTGAGCTCTCGGGCGGCCGCGCTTGAGGATCGGGCCGGCCGTGGCATAGGCCTCGGCAACGTAGAGGTTGTCCGGATCCATTTCAAAGTTGTTCTCCGCGTTGGCGCAGGCGCTCTTGAGGAGCTTGAGCATGAGCTCGCAGCCGGCCTTCGGCGTGTTGGCCATATAGGCCTCGGCGACCTTGGTGTCCTTGCCGCGGATCATGTCGCACACGATCTGGACCTTACGGGGAGCGATACGGGCGTGCACCAGCTGGGCACGTGCAGTCTTCAGTTCTTCCATGTTCTCTCCCCCTTACTTTCCAACAGTCTTGCTGCCGGCGTGGCCGCGGAACGTGCGCGTGGGCGCGAACTCGCCCAGCTTATGTCCGACCATGTCCTCGGTCACATAGACCGGAACGTGACGGCGGCCGTCATGGACAGCGATGGTGTGGCCGACAAAGGACGGGAAGATCGTGGAGGAACGGCTCCAGGTCTTGATGACCTTCTTCTCGCCGGCCTTGTTCATTTCATCGACCCGCTTCAGCAGCTCGGGAGCGGCAAACGGGCCTTTCTTAACACTTCTGCTCATTACCTATTCCCTCCTTACTTGGCGTTGCGGCGCTTGACAATGAACTTGTCGGTCGCGTTCTTCTTCTTGCGGGTCTTGTAACCCATCGCCGGCTTGCCCCACGGGGTGACCGGGCCGGGACGGCCGACAGGCGCTTTGCCTTCGCCGCCACCGTGCGGGTGATCGCACGGGTTCATAACGGAACCACGGACGGTCGGGCGGATGCCCATGTGGCGTTTGCGGCCGGCCTTGCCGATGGCGATGTTGGCGTGGTCAACATTGCCGACCTGGCCGATGCAGGCGATGCAGTTGAGGCGGACCTTGCGGTACTCGCCGGAGGGGAGACGGACGGTAGCCATGCCGTTTTCCTTCGCCATGAGCTGCGCGGCGACGCCCGCGGAGCGGACCAGCTGCGCACCCTTGCCGGGGTAGAGCTCGATGTTGTGGATGACGGTGCCGACCGGGATGTTGGCCAGCGGCAGGGCGTTGCCCGGCTTGATGTCCGCCGCGGCGGAGGACAGAACGGTGTCGCCCACGTTCAGGCCGACAGGGGCCAGAATGTAGCGGCGCTCGCCGTCGGTGTACTCGACCAGGGCGATATAAGCGCTGCGGTTCGGATCGTACTCCAGGCGCAGGACAGTGGCGGGCACGTCCATCTTGTCGCGCTTGAAGTCGATGACGCGGTACTTCTTGCGGTTGCCGCCGCCCTGATGGCGGACGGTGATGCGGCCATAGCTGTTGCGGCCGGAGTGCTTCTTGAGGACCTCCACGAGCTCCTTCTGCGGCTTGGCGTGCTTATCGACACCGTCGAAGCCGGAAACGGACATATGTCTGCGGGAAGGCGTGGTGGGTTTATAGGTTTTAATCGACATTGTTCAATTCCTCCCTTACACCATGCCCTCGAAGATCTCGATGTTCTTCGAATCAGCGGACAGTTTCACAACGGCCTTCTTGCGGGTGGCGGTCATGCCGGAGGGGTTGGCGCCGACGCGCTTTTCCTTGGCACGGATCGTCGCGGTGGTGACCTTGATGACCTTCACATCGAAGATCTCCTCGATGGCCTTCTTGATCTCGATCTTGCCGGCGTCCTTGGCGACTTCGAACGTGTACTTTTTGATGTCGAGGTCTTCCATGGACTGCTCGGTGATGATGGGACGGATAATGACATCGTAAGCGGTTCTCATTATGCGTACACCTCCTCGATTTTCTGGAGCGCAGCCTTGTCAACGACCAGGACGCGGTGCGTCAGGATCATATAGGGGCTGAGGATGGTGGCGATGGTGCTGCTCACGCCGGGGATGTTGCGGGAGCTCTTGACGAGCTTCTCGTCGACCTGCTCGGTCACGAGCAGAGCCTTGCCGTCGGCGCCGATCTTGGTCAGGAACGCCTTGACAGGGGCGGTCTTGATCTCTTCGACAGCCATGCCGTCAACGACGAGGATCTCGCCGGCAGCGGCCTTGGCGCTCAGCGCACTCTTGAGGGCCAGTCTCTTGACCTTCTTATTGAGCGTGTAGCTGTAATCGCGCGGCTTCGGCGCGAACGCGACGCCGCCGTGGGTCCACACCGGGCTGCCCTTGTAGCCAGCGCGTGCGCGGCCTGTGCCCTTCTGGCGCCAGGGCTTGGCTGTGGAGTAGGAAACCTCGCCCTTGGTCAGCGCACTCTGCGTGCCCTGACGGCAGTTGGCCAGGTGGTTCTTCACGGAATCGTGCAGAACGGACTCGTTGGGCTCAACACCGAAAACGGCTTCGGAGAGCGCCACTTCGCCGACCTGATCGCCGGCCATATTAAACAACTTAGCAGTAGGCATATTTGCTCTCTCCTTTCCTTACTTTCTTGCAGAAGCCTTCTGCGGGTTACGACCGGAGGCCTTCTGCGGGTTGGTGCTGATACCGGCGTCGCCCTTCTTGACGACGGTCTTCTTGACGGTGCTCTTAATATAGACAATGCCGCCCTTCGGGCCGGGGATCGCGCCGCGCACAACGATCATGTTGAGCTCGGGATCGACCTTGACCACGTCGAGGTTCTGGACGGTGACCTGATCCACGCCCATGTGGCCGGCCTGCTTCTTACCCGGGAAGATACGGGAAGGATCGGTGCTCGAGCCCATGGAGCCGGCGTGACGGTGCACAGGGCCGCCGCCGTGGGAGGTCGGGGTACGGCCCTGGCCGAAGCGCTTGATGACGCCGGCGTAGCCGTGGCCCTTGCTGATGCCGGTGATGTCGACCTTGTCGCCTTCCTTGAAGGTGTCGGCCTTGATGACATCGCCCACATTGACAGAGGCGCAGTCCTCGAGACGGAACTCTTTGAGGTGCTTCTTGTAGCCGACGCCCGCCTTGTCCAGGTGGCCCTTCTCGGGCTTGGTCAGCTTCTTCTCGGCGACGTCCTCGTAGCCGAGCTGGACGGCTTCATAGCCTTCCTTTTCCGTGGTCATCTTGCCGGTGACCGTGCAGGGGCCTGCCTCGATCACGGTGACGGGGACGACCTTGCCTGCTTCATCGAAGATCTGCGTCATGCCGACCTTTTTACCGATGATGGCTGTTTTCATACATGTTCCTCCTTCAGGTTATTGGTCAGCTCGCTTAGCTCATGGCCAGAGGCTGCTGACTTGACCCGTCCGCACACGCAAGCTGCGGACTGCGGGTTTGTAAATATGCGCTCGCGCGCAGGGTTAACGGGATGTGCTTACAGCTTGATGTCGATCTCGACACCGGCCGGCAGCTCCAGATTCATCAGAGCCTCGACCGTCTTCTGGGTCGGGTTCATGATGTCGATCAGGCGCTTGTGGGTGCGGCGCTCAAACTGCTCGCGGCTGTCCTTATACTTGTGAACAGCGCGCAGGATGGTGACGATCTCGGTCTTCGTCGGCAGCGGAATGGGGCCGGAGACCTTCGCGTCGGTGCGTTTTGCGGTTTCGACGATCTTCTCCGCCGCCTTGTCGATCAGCTGGTGATCGTAGGCCTTGAGGCGGATACGGATCATTTTCTTGTTGCTCGTGGTTGCCATGTTGTTTCCTCCGTTACGAATTTTTTTGGCGGCATTGGCTCCGCCTGGTTCGCACGGATGAGATCGCCATACACCGTTCCGTGCGTATCAAACCCTGCCCGAAAAACAAACCGGCTCTCGCCGGTATGCAGCCGCGCAGGTGATATACGCAAGTGCTGGCTGACTCAACCGCCCGATCATCTGCCGTGCAATGGCCCGGCAGCGGACATACTCCACGGAAGTTACCGGAGATAAGCTCCGCAATCTCCCGCTTCATCGCAGAATGCACCTGTTTCCGCACAGGCGCTTCATAAGAATAGCAAAAACCCTCCTGAATGTCAAGAGGGTTTTTCGCTCAAACGTAGAAATTTTACAAAAAAGTTTGTGCAGTCCGCCAAAATTACGCTTCCGGCGGTGCGGGCAGCTCCGGGGCCGCCTCCGCGGCCGTATGCACGGCGGCCGCGAGTGCGTCGGCCTGCTGCAGCAGGTCCTCCGCCCCAGCCAGAAGCGTCTGCCCGGCGGGCGTGAGCGCGACGGTATGCCGGTCGCGCGCGAGCAGCGGCACGCCGAGCTCCCGCTCGAGGGCGGACACGGCGCGGCTGGTCGTCGAGTGGCTGACAAAAAGCTGCTTGGCCGCACGGGTGAAACTGCGGCAGGCAGCGACGGTGCAGAAGATGCGCAGCTGTTCCAGTTCCATGGCGGATACCTTAGTAATTGAAGGTATAGGGCATGAGCTCGCTCAGGCGGTTGCTGACGTAGCGGCCGCCGCCCATAGCGGACAGCACCTCCATATCGGGCGCGAACTCGGCCAGAAACTGCCGGCACGCACCGCAGGGATAGCAATAGTGCTCGCCGTCGCCGTAGACGGCGATGCGCACAAAGTCGCGGTGGCCCTCGCTGACGGCCTTGCAGGCGGCAGTGCGCTCGGCGCAGATGGTGCTGCCGAGGGCGGCATTTTCAACGTTGCATCCGGTAAAGACCGTGCCGTCGCGGCACTCGAGCGCGGCGCCGACGGCAAAGTGGGAATACGGGACATAGGCATTGCGGGAGGCCTGCTCGGCCAAATTAATCAGTTGACGATCTGTCATGATCCTGCTCTCCTTCCGTTTGTTTGGGGACTGCGAACACAATATACTTATAGCCGAAGTAATTCAGCAGCGCGACCTCGAGCGTGACGCCGATCTTGGCAATGTACGGGTTGAGGCCGAAGTGCGTCAGCAGGCCGATCATCACCTCGCTCACGCCGAGGGACACCACGTTCCACACCACGAAGCGCAGACACTGCCGCCAGCGGGCGATGTGCCCGTCGCGGAAGGTGATGCGGCCGTTGAGAAAATAGCTGCAGATCGTGCCGACGATATAGCCGATGGCCTGGCAGATCAGGGGCGTGAAATGCAGCAGCTCATGTGCAGTTGTGAACGCCACCCAGTCCATGCCCGTGTCGAAGCAGCCGACGAGCGCGTAGGTGGCAAAGCGCCTGGCGCGCGCGATCCACTCTTGTTTCATGCGTTATTGATCTTCCAATCCGCGATGTTGCGGAAAATGTTGTACTTTGTCGGGGCGAAGCCGCCGACGGCGCCGCGGTGCACATACAGGCAGTGCTTTTCAAAGCAGACAGGCACGATGGGCGCAGTGTCCGAGATCGTCTGGAGCATGGTGCGGCAGGCCGCGGCGCGGTCGGCGTCCGAGGCGGCGAGGTAGGCGTTGATGACATCGGCATACGTGCCGGTCGTGATGCCGCCGTAATTGAGCGAGCCGCCGGCCTTGAGCAGGGCCGAGAGGTCGAAGTCCGCCGGGAGGGCGACCTCACCGTAATACATGTCATACTTGCCGCCCTGTAGCGCGGCCTGATAGTTGTCCCAGCTGAGCTCGCGCACCTTCACGGGGATGCCGATGCTCGTGAGGTCGGCCGCAATCTTGTTGGCCATGCTGACCTTGGCCGTGCTGTCGGCATAGACGATGAGCGAGAGGCTGATGTCGAGCGGGGACTGCCCGTCGGGAATGTACTCACGCTCGCCGTCGCCGTCGTAGTCGACGATCTTCAGGTCGTCGAACAGCTTCTTCGCCTTGTCGAGGTCATAGGACAGCGACTCGTTGAGCGCGTTGTCATAGAGCGTGCTCGCCGGGTGGACGGGCAGCGCAGTGGCGACGGCACAGTCGTGCAGCAGCGCGACGGCGAACGTGCGGTCGATGACGTAATTGAACGGCTGGCGGTAGCGCGCCGTCATGAAAAAGCTGCTGTTGGTGTTGAAGCCGACATACTGCAGGTTCGTCGTGGCGTACTGGCGCTGATCGTTCAGGCTCGAAAAACTCAGGTCCGTGCCGGAGCTGGGGTCGCTGAGCGCAAGGTCGAGCTGGCCGTCATCAAACGCGGAGACGATCTCCTCGACCGACTTGCACTCCATGAGGTAGATCGCATCGATTGGTGCCTTGTCCGCGTCCGGGTGGCCGGAATAGACCGTGAGGCTCTGGTGATCGGACGCGAACGCGTACAGCCCCGTGCCGCTGGGGTAGGTGCTGTCGGCCGCGTTGTTTTCGATGACTGGGATGTTGAGCAGCGCGGGAAACTGCGTGTTCGCGCGCGCGAGCGTGACCGTGACGGTGCCGTCGTCGTTATCCGTGACGTCCTTGACGGCGCTCAGGCGGCCGGAATACAGGGGCGACGCCGCGGCAGTCCGGATGGTGTAGGCCGCGTCCTGCGCGTTGAGCTGGTGCCCGTCATGGAAGGTGCGGTCGGTATTGACGGTGAAGGTCCAGGTCTCCCCGTCGTCGCTGCTCCACTCGGTGAATAGCCCGGGCTCGGCCTCAAAGGCATCGGTGAGCTCCGTGAGCGTCTCGTACACAAGGCCGCAGACGGCGAGATTATCAGAATTCTGCGTCTTATAGGGGTTCATGCCGGCGGACGCGCTGTAGTTGAGCGTAAATTTGCCGTCGAGCTCGACGGTGGTCTGCGTGTCCTTCTGGCCAACGGTGTCGCCGGTGTCGTCCGCAGTCTTCTTGCCGCAGGCCGTGCAGCCGAGCAGCAGCACGAGCGCGAGCGCGAACGCAAGCACGCGGGTCAGGTACAAATGTTTCATGGTCTGCCCCCCTTGGGTCACAGGGTGATGACGGCGGCCTGCACGCCGCGGCGGCCATTGGTCGCGCGGTGCGACCAGAACACGTCCGGCCGGCACATGGTGCAGGCATCCGACACGGCGATCTGCCCCGCCGGGACGCCGAGCTGCGCAAGTCTCCGGGCGTTGACGCCCTTGAGATCGAGCAGGGCCTTGCCGTCCGCGCGCGGGCGCACGAGCGCACCGAGCGGCTCGTGCAGCAGGGCTTCGGCCGCGGCCACGACCTCGGGCCCGACCTCGAAGCAGCATGCGCCGATGCCGGGGCCGATGGCGGCGCGGATGTCCGCCGGGTGTGCGCCGAGGGCGCACATCTGCGCGACGGCAGCACCGAGGATATCGGCCACCGAGCCGCGCCAGCCGCAGTGCACCGCGCCGATGACCCCGGCAGCGGGGTCGTGCAGCAGCGCGGGCAGGCAGTCGGCCATAAAGACCGCGAGCGGGACGCCCGGTTCGTTCGTGACAAAGCCGTCGCAGGTAAAGCGCGGCTCCATCTCCGGTGGCTGCGCGTCGGCTGCGTGCGCGATGCGCACATCCGCGCTGTGGACCTGCCGCGCATACACCGCGCGTGTCAGATCCAGCCCGGCGGCTGCGCCGAGGCGCCGCCAGTTTTCGCGCACGTTTTCCGGCGTGTCGCCGCGGCGGACGCTGAGATTCAGGCTCTCGAGCACACCGGTACTCACGCCGCCGAGGCGGGTGGAAAAGGCGTGGCGCGCCGCGATGTTCGGCGCGGTCAGGTACGCTGCGCCGCACGCAGCGTGCAGCGGAAAAGAGACTTCGTTATGCATTCTTGCCGCAGCAGTCCTTATACTTCATGGGCAGGCCGTTCGGGCGCAGCTTGCCGCACGGGCACGGGTCGTTGCGGCCGGGCTTCTTGACGCGGCGGACGGGCTTTTTCTTCTCACTGTCGTCCCCGCCGGCGTTGGTCGCAGCGCCGCGGGCGACGGTCTTGCGCTCGAGCTTCTGCTCGCGGCGCACGCGCACCGTGAACAGGCGGCGCACCGTTTCGCTCTGGATGCCGTTGACCATCTCGTCGAACATGTCAAAGCCGGCGCGCTTGTATTCATCGACGGGCTTGACGTTGCCGTAGGCGCGCAGGCCGATGCCCTGACGCAGGTCGTCCATGGCCTCGAGGTGATCCATCCAGTATTCATCGACCACGCGCAGCATGACCACGCGCTCGAGCTCGCGCATGAGCGGCGTGCCGTCCGGCTGCAGACCGAAAGATTCCTCGCGCGCGGCGTAGGCCTGCATGGCGCGCTCATACACAGCGTCGGCGAGCGTGTCGGGCGTGAGCTTATGCAGCTCCTCGGCCGTATAGCTCAGGTCGCACGGGAAGAGCTTTTCAAGCGGGGCAAGGATCTCGTGCAGGTCCTTATCGTTTTCGGGGTGGTGCTCCGCCATGCCGGCGGCGATGTCGCCGGTGATGACGGTGCGGATCATGTGCTGGACGTGCTCCTGCAGGTCCTCGCCGTCGAGCACCTTGCGGCGCTCTTCATAGATGACGTTGCGCTGCACGTTCATGACATCGTCGTACTCGAGCACGTTCTTACGGGCCTGGAAGTTGCGGCTCTCGACCGTGCGCTGGGCCTGCTCGATGGCATTGGAGAGCATCTTGTGGTCGAGCGGCGTGTCCTCGTCGACGCGCAGCGTCTCCATCATGCTCTGCATGCGCTCGGAGCCGAACAGACGCATGACATCGTCCGTGAGTGCGATGTAAAAGCGGCTCTCGCCGGGGTCGCCCTGACGGCCGGAACGGCCGCGCAGCTGGTTGTCGATGCGGCGGGACTCGTGCCGCTCGGTGCCGATGATATACAGGCCGCCGGCCGCACGCACGCGGTCCGCCTCCTCGTCGATGCTCTTTTTGTGCTCGGCCATGCGCTCAGCAAACAGAGTGCGGGCCTTGAGGATCTCCTCGTCCTCCGTCTCGGCATAGCCGGTGGCCTCGGCAATGACCTCCTCCGTGAAGCCGGCCTTGCGCAGGTCGGCCTTGGCCAGATACTCCGCGTTGCCGCCGAGCATGATATCCGTGCCGCGGCCGGCCATGTTCGTCGCAATCGTGACGGCGCCGAACTTACCGGCCTGCGCGACGATCTCGGCCTCTTTCTCGTGGTGCTTGGCGTTGAGGACGTTGTGCGGGATGCCCGCTTTGCGCAGGAGCTTCGAGAGCTGCTCGCTCTTTTCGATCGACACCGTACCGACCAGCACCGGCTGACCCTTCTCGTGGCAGACGCGGATCTGCTCGATGATGGCGCGCAGCTTGCCTGCCTCGTTTTTATACACGACGTCGGGGTTGTCGATGCGGATAACGGGCTTGTTCGTCGGGATCTCGATGATGTCGAGGTTATAAATGGCCGCGAACTCCTCCTCCTCGGTCATGGCCGTGCCGGTCATGCCGGAGAGCTTGCCGTAGAGACGGAAATAGTTCTGGAACGTGATGGTCGCGAGGGTCTTGTTCTCGCTCTGCACGCGCACGTGCTCCTTGGCCTCGATGGCCTGGTGCAGACCGTCGCTGTAGCGGCGGCCGAGCATGAGGCGGCCGGTAAACTCATCAACGATGATGACCTCGCCGTCTTTGACGACGTAGTCAATGTCGCGCTTCATGATGCCGTGGGCGCGGATGGCCTGGTCGATGTGGTGCACGAGCGTGGCATTTTCAATATCCGCGAGGTTTTCGAGGCCGAAGGCCGTCTCCGCCTTGGCGATGCCGCGGGCGGTGAGCGTCGCGGTGCGGGCCTTTTCGTCGACAACGTAGTCGGCGTCGAGGTCCTCGTCCTCCTCTTCCTTATCGTCGATGGAGGCGTAGGACTTGCACTTCAGGCGGGCGGCAAAGTCCTCCGCCTGGCGGTAGAGGTCGGTGCTCTCGTCGCCCTGGCCGGAGATGATGAGCGGGGTGCGCGCCTCATCGATGAGGATGGAGTCCACCTCGTCGACGATGGCGAAGGCGTGGCCGCGCTGCACCATCTGGGACTTATAGATGGCCATATTGTCACGCAGATAGTCAAAGCCCATCTCGTTGTTCGTGCCGTAGGTGATGTCGGCCGCGTAGGCCTGCTGGCGCTCAGCGCTCGACATGTCGTGCACGATCAGGCCGACGCTCAGGCCGAGGAAGCGGTAGACCTTGCCCATCCACTCGCTGTCGCGGCGGGCGAGGTAATCGTTGACGGTGACGATGTGCACGCCCTCGCCGGTGAGCGCGTTGAGGTACGCCGGCAGGACGGCGACGAGGGTCTTGCCTTCGCCGGTCTTCATCTCGGCGATGCGGCCCTGATGCAGCACGATGCCGCCGATGAGTTGCACGCGAAACGGCTTCATGCCCAGCACGCGCCACGCGGCCTCGCGCGCCGTGGCAAACGCCTCCGGCAGCAGGTCATCGAGCGACTCGCCGTCGGCGTAGCGCTGCTTGAACTCGTCGGTCTTGGCGCGCAGCTGCTCGTCCGTGAGCGCGGCGTACTCGTCCGACATGGCTTCGATTTTATCAGCGATCGGATAGAGCCGCTTGAGCTCATGGTCGCTGTGAGAACCAAATATTTTTTTGAGAAAACCCATTTGTTGACACTCCTTGTCCAGTGTAATTTAGGATTATACCATACATTTATGAATAAAAAAAGAGTGAATCGGCCCCGCGATAAATTTTTACCGGATCGGGCATTTTCCCATTGCCGGAATGCGCCGAATGCTGTAGAATATATGTTTGTTTGATAGCTTGAAACAGAGGAGAGAAAGATCTATGCAGGCGATCGGCTTTGACAACAATAAATACCTCCAGATGCAGTCGGAAAAGATCCGCGAGCGCATCAGTCAGTTCGGCGGCAAGCTGTATCTGGAGTTCGGCGGCAAGCTCTTTGACGACTACCACGCGTCGCGCGTGCTGCCGGGCTTTGCCCCCGACAGCAAGGTGCGCATGCTCATGGAGATGCGCGACGAGGCGGAGATCATCATCGCCATCTCGGCCGACGATATCGAGCGCAACAAGCGCCGCGGCGATCTCGGCATCACCTATGACGACGACACCCTGCGCCTGATCGACGCGTTCCAGGGCTGCGGGCTGTACGTCGGCAGCGTCGTCATCACGCACCACCGCGGCCAGCCCGCGGCCGAGAAGTTCCAGCGCCGGCTCGAGGCGCTCGGCATCCGCGTGTACCGGCACTACATCATCCCGGACTACCCGTCCGACGTGGCGCGCATCGTCAGTGACGACGGCTTCGGCCGCAACGACTATATCGAGACGACGCGCAGCCTCATCGTCGTGACCGCGCCCGGCCCCGGCAGCGGCAAGATGGCCACATGCCTGAGCCAGCTTTACCACGAGCACAAGCGCGGCGTGTGTGCGGGCTACGCCAAATTTGAGACGTTCCCGATCTGGAACCTGCCGCTGCGCCACCCCGTGAACCTCGCCTATGAGGCCGCGACCGTCGACCTCGACGATGTGAACATGATCGACCCCTTCCACCTCGAGGCCTACGGCGTGACGACCGTCAACTATAACCGCGACGTGGAGATCTTCCCCGTGCTCAACGCCATGTTCCAGCGCATCTACGGCAGCTCGCCGTACAAAAGCCCCACGGACATGGGCGTGAACATGGCGGGCTACTGCATCAGCGACGACGATGTCTGCTGCGCCGCCGCCAAACAGGAAATTCTGCGCCGCTACTACGCCACCGCCTGCGCGCAGCTGCGCGGTCTGTGCGCCCCGGTCGAGACGCAGCGGCAGGAGCTGCTGCTCAACCAGCTCGGCCTGACGGCGGCCGACCGCCCGGTCGTGGGCGCGGCGCTCCGGCGTGCCGAGGAGACCGGCGCCCCCGCCGTCGCCATCGAGGTGCCCGACGGCACGATCATCACCGGCAAGACCTCTTCCCTGCTCGGCGCGAGCTCGGCCTGCCTGCTCAACGCGCTCAAGTACCTCGGCGGCATCCCGAAGGACGTCACGCTCATCTCGCCCGAGATCATCGAGCCGATCCAGCACCTGAAGGTGGAGCATCTGGGCAATCACAACCCGCGCCTGCACACCGACGAAGTGCTCGTCGCGCTGAGCATCTGCGCCGTGAGCGACCCGACCGCAGAGATCGCCATGCAGCAGCTCGAAAAGCTCGCGCACTGCGAGGCGCACTCGTCCGTCATCCTCTCGCATGTGGACGAAAACGTGTTCAAAAAGCTCGAGGTGAACATCACGTTCGAGCCGCGCTTCCAGACCAAAAAGCTCTTTCACCGCTGAAACATCCGCGGGGACGGCCTGCGCCGTCCCCCGGTTTGCGATTTTTTCGCATTTTGAACAGGTTTTGCTTGACAAACACCGCGCAGGGATGGTATATTCGTAAAGCTGAATGTGGGACGACCTCTGCGGGTGTAGTTCAATGGTAGAACACCAGCCTTCCAAGCTGGATACGTGGGTTCGATTCCCATCACCCGCTCCATACCTTCTGGGCGGGCAGCCAAATATTGCATGCGCGCCAATAGCTCAGTTGGATAGAGCAACTGCCTTCTAAGCAGTAGGCCGGGGGTTCGAATCCCTCTTGGCGTACCATTTCAGATCTATGGTGGGTATAGCTCAGCTGGGAGAGCACCGGATTGTGGTTCCGGGTGTCGAGGGTTCGAACCCCTTTACCCACCCCACGAAATCGGGGATTGGGAGTGATCCCGATCCCCGTTGATTTTGCCCCGATATTGGGATGTAGTGTAATGGTAACACACCAGACTTTGACTCTGATATCGTGGGTTCGAATCCCGCCATCCCAGCCACGTCAGCCGCGAATCGCTCCGCTGGATCCGCGTCTGAGTATTTGTTGGGTGCGTCTGATATTTTGGATAGCAGATAACTTTTCACACCGATATGCCCCAGTAGCTCAGTAGGCAGAGCACCTGCCTTTTAAGCAGGGTGTCCGGGGTTCGAATCCCCGCTGGAGCACCAGAATAAGCCCGCCATTTGGCGGGCTTATTTTTTTCGAACGGGAGTGAACGCCTGAAGCTTTGAGCCGTAGGGGCTTGTGCTGTGTTGATAGGACTTATCCGTTTGTTTTCGGCTTGCTTTGTTGGCCGTCAAAAATCCCGGGCGTTTGAAACGCCCGGGATGTAATCTTTTTATATGCGCTCTCCCAGGGAGGACAGCGCCGGATGATTGGCCTCCCGGCACTCCGTGGTTATGGCTCCGGCGCGGAGAGCCGCGGCGGCGGCGCGTTCAAGGCTCATTCCATGAACGCCGGCCCAGACGATGGCGGCTGTTGCGGCATCCCCCGCGCCGGTGGTGTTGACCACATGGGCTTCCGCTCTTGGCAGGCGCAGCAGGCGCCCGCGCTCGGCGGCCAGCATTCCGTCCCGGCCAAGGCTTATGAACACCTGCTCCACGCCCCTTTCCAGCAGAGCGAGAGCCGCCCTTTCCGGGCCTTTCTCCCCGGTGAGCGCCATCGCCTCCATTGCGTTGGGCTTTATGGCGCGGAGCCTTTTAAGTGCCCCCAGAAGTCTGGGCGCCTTGGCGGTGGAAACCGGGTCTGCGTACAGGGGGACGGTGCAGTTTTCCGCGATGAACACCAGTGTTTCCGCCTCCAGGTTCGCGTCCAGTACCACGGCGTCCGCCCGGTTTATCCGCTCCATAAGCGGGGCAAAATACGCCGGCGTCAGGCATTTGGTAATATCCATGTCCGCTATGCCGATCTGCATGTCCCCCGTCCCGTCGGTCACATAGAGGTATGTGGAGCTACGGCGCTCAGGCAAAACCAGAGCCATGCTCATGTCAAGACCGGCCGCGGCGCAGCTTTCCCGTATGGCGGCGGCATACATATCTCCGCCCAGGGCCGCCGCAAGGCTCACCTCCAGCCCCAGCAGGCGCAGGTCATGCGCGATATTCCGGCCCACGCCGCCGGGCTTCAGTGTGACAAGGCCCGGATTGGAGTCCCGCATGACAAGCCGGCCGGCGGGACTTCCCCCGATATCCATGTTCACGCCGCCTATGACGACGGCGTAATATTTTTTTACTGGATGCTCCATATATCCTTCGCGTATTCCGCGATGGCCCGGTCCGCCGCGAACACACCGCTGCGGGCGGTGTTCATGATGGCGAGGCGGGCCCGCTCCCCATCGTCCTTTATGCGCTCGTAGAGGCGGCGCTGGCAGTCAGCATAGGCTCTGTAATCGGCGATGAGCATGTACTGGTCTCCGCCGTAGAGCAGATTGGAAACCAGGTCGGAGTAGCTCCTGCCGTCGGCAAAGCCCTGGCTGAAGCGGTCGAAAACGCGGCGGATCTCAGGGTCCGCGTTGGCGACGGCGCTCGGGTCGTAGCCCCGGCGGCGCAGCTCGGCAATTTCCTCTGTGCGCAGGCCGAAAAGGAACATGTTCTCGTCCCCAAGGCGCTCGTACATCTCCACATTTGCTCCGTCAAGGGTACCAATCGTCACCGCGCCATTCATCATCAGCTTCATGCAGCCGGTACCGGAGGCTTCCTTGCCGGCGGTGGAAATCTGTTCGGACACCTGGGCCGCGGGCACGATGACCTCAGCGGCGGAAACCCGGTAGTTCTCCACAAAATAGACCTGGAGCCGATCTCTGCAGACGGGGTCGTTATTGATATCGTCCGCCATGGACAATAGCAGTTCGATGATCCGCTTTGCTGCCCGGTAGCCGGCGGCGGCCTTGGCGCCGAAGACAAAGGTTCTGGGCACAAAGTCCATATTGGGATCGTCGTGAAGCTGCATCTGGAGGCTGGCGATACTCATGGCGCAGAGGAGCTGGCGCTTGTACTCATGCAGGCGCTTGACCTGCACATCTATAACCGCGCCGGTATTGAGCAGAAAACTGTCGTTGCGGCGGGCAAATTCCGCGAAACGCAGCTTATTTTCCTGCTTTATCGCGTTCACCCGGCAGCGGACCTCGCTGTCAGAGACAAAGGCGGCAAGGCCTTTCAGCTCCTCGGGCCGGGTCAGGTACCCGTCCCCGCCCAAAAGCTCGCAGATAAGCGTGTGGAGGCCGGGGTTGATCTGGGAGAGCCAGCGGCGGTGGTCGATGCCGTTGGTCACATGGGTAAACCGCTCGGGGCGAAGGGTATATATGTCATGAAACAGGTCTTTTTTGAGAATCTCGCCGTGGAGGCGGGAGACGCCGTTGACCTTGTAGCAGGCGGCCAGGCACATGTTGGCCATGTGGACCTGATTATCTCTGATGATAAGGTTCCGGCCCACACGGGCGTCCTGGCCAAAGCTGGCCATAAGATAATCACACCAGCGGCGGTTTATCTCGCAGATGATCTCCCAGAGCCGGGGCAGCAGCCGCTGGACCAGATCCTGGGGCCACTTCTCCAGCGCCTCGCTCATAACGGTATGGTTAGTATAGGCTACGCTGGCCTTGACGATGTTCCACGCCTCATCCCAGCCGAGGCCGTATTCATCCATAAAAATGCGCATAAGTTCGGGAATGATGAGGGTGGGATGCGTATCATTGATCTGGATGGTGTGGTGCCGGGCAAAGGCGCGGATGTCTCCCCATTTTTTGATGTGTTTGCGCACGATGTCCTGAGCGGTGGCGGAAACAAAGAAGTACTGCTGCTTCAGGCGCAGGGTCTTGCCCTCGATATGGTCGTCCGCCGGATAGAGCACCTTGGTGATAACCTCGGCCATGGTGCGCTGCTCCATGCTCTTGACATACTCGCCCTCCGAGAAGAGGTACATGTCCAGCTCGTTGGTGCTCTTTGCGTCCCAGAGGCGGAGGGTGTTGACCTCTTTGCCGCCAAAGCCCGCAATGAGCATATCCCGGGGCACGGCCAGAACGGCGGTGTAGCCCGTGTGCTCCGCGTGGTAACGTCCAAAGCTGTCCCAATGGGGGGCAATCTGGCCGCCGAAACGAATCTCAACTGCGTCCTCATACCGGGGAACAAGCCAGCTCTCAGCGGCGCTGCGCCAGTTGTCCGCCACTTCGGTCTGCCTTCCGTCCACAAATTTCTGGCGGAAAATACCCAGCTCATAGCAGATGGAATAGCCTGTGGCCTCAAGGCCCAGGGTGGCCATGCTGTCCATATAGCAGGCGGCCAGGCGGCCAAGGCCGCCGTTGCCCAGCCCGGCATCCGGCTCCTCCTCGAAAATATCGGCAGCAGAGCGGCCCATGTCTTCCAGTGCGCCGGTAACGGCCTCGGAAATGCCCAGATTAAAGGCATTTTTCATAAGGCTGCGGCCCATGAGAAACTCCATGGACATATAGTGGACTTCCTTCTCGGCATGGGTGGGATCCTCCGCCGCCAGAAAGCGGCTCATTATCTCCCGGATAACCATGGCCGTGGCCTGGAATATCTGGCCGTCGTCAGCATTGTCACCGCTGACGGCAAAATGGGCGCAGAGCTTGTCCTCTATGGCGCTGCGGACCTCGTCGCGTGAGATTTCACCAAACATATGGGATAATACCTCGTTCTTCAGATTTTGAAATTTTTTGGCACCACAATAGGGAGCCTGGGGCTGCCGGTAAGCACGGTGCCGGCGGAAAAGCTTGTGTATTTATCGGCGATTACATGCTCCAGCACGGCACCCGCCTCCACGGTGCAGCCCCGCATGACAATGCAGCGGCGCAGCTTTGCCCCCGGGGCGATCCTGGCGCCGGAGGAGATGATGCAGTCCTCGATCTCGCCTTCTATAAAGCAGTTGTCCGCCACAAGACTCCTGCGGGATATGGCCTTCTCGCCGTAATAGCTGCTGACCTCCTCGTGGATCTTGGTGCGCACGGGCCTGTCGGCCGGGAAAAGCTGGCTGCGGTTCCCGGTATTGAGCATATCCATCCCCGCCTTGTAATAACCGTCCACGCTGCGGATTGCGCAGGCGTAGCCCGGGTGGATGTATACGCCCATCCTGCCGCCCTCGTTGAGGAAGATATTCACCGCATCTCTGTGAAAGCTGTACAGATGGCCGGAGCGGCACTTGTCCATCAGGTCCAGCAGTACCTCCCTGCGCACAATGTAGCACTCCAGAGAGGCCAGGCCATCACAGTCCCCTTCCCGATCGAAACGGACCTGATCCACCAGCCCGTCATCCCCCACAAAATAGCGGTGGTGCAGGCCCTCGGGGGTATGGTCGGCGCAGATTGCGGTAATGTCGGCCCCAAAGCTCTCATGCCGGCGAATGGCCGCGTCCAGGTCAATATTGGCGCAGAGACTGCCCAGCATCAGGATAATGTTCTTCTGGGGAATATCCCTTATGTAAGTCGCCACGGCATTGAGCGCTTCCATGGTGCCGGTGTAGTTGCCGGTGTGGTACTCGGGCAGGCCGAAGGGGGGCAGCATGCGCAGGCCGCCGGTCTTGCGGCTCATGTCCCAGGCCTTGCCGCTGCCGATATGGTCCAGCAGAGACTGATAATCCCGCTGCATGATAACGCCCACATCCAGGATCCCTGCGTTTCGCAGGGAGGAGAGGGAAAAATCTATAAGCCGGTATCTGCCGCAGAAAGGCAGAGAAGCGGCGGTGCGGGCCTCAACCAGCTCCCGCAGCTCGGGGGCGGCGCTGTAAGCAAAGATGATTCCGTGATAATCTCTCATGGCTTAAACCTCCTCGCCCGTATAAATCATGGCGGCGGCGGGCACCAGCGCGCCGCCTCTTATCTCGATATCCGGCCCGCAGGTGGCAACGCCCCAGGCGTCGGTCCCGTCGGGAGGTGCGCCCACATGGGCGCCGGAGCGGATGACCGTGTTCTCGCCCACGATGGCGTACTCAACCACCGCGCCCTTCTCCACCACCACGCCGGGCATCAGCACACTGTAAAGCACCGTGGCCCCTTTGCCTACCTTCACAGAGGGCGAGAGCACAGAGTTTTCCACATGCCCGTCTATCTCGCATCCCTCGGTGATGATGGAGTGCGTGATTTCCGCGCTGTCCCCGGCAAAGTGGGGCGGGCAGACGGGGCTTCGGGAACCGATGGGCCAGCTGGGATCGAAAAGATTTATGAGTGTGGTGGAGAGCATGTCCATATTGGCGTCCCAGAGGCTGGTGATGGTGCCCACGTCTCTCCAGTACCCGTCGAAGCGGTAGGGCCAGAGCTTCTCTCCGGCCTTGAGCATGGCGGGGATGATGTTTTTGCCGAAGTCCTTGCTGGATTGGGGATCGTTCTCATCGGCGATCAGATAGGAGCGGAGCTTCTGCCAATTGAAGATGTAAATGCCCATGGAAGCCAGGTCGCTTTTGGGCTTTTGGGGCTTCTCCTCAAACTCGCTGACATAACCGTCTTCCCCCAGATTCATGATGCCGAAGCGGGTGGCCTCTTCCATGGAAACCTGGAGCACGGAGATGGTGCAGGCGGCGCCCTTGGCAATGTGTTCTCTGAGCATGTCCGCATAGTCCATCTTGTATATGTGGTCTCCTGAGAGAATGAGCACGTTTTCCGGCTCATAGCTCTCGATAAAGCCCATGTTCTGGTAAATGGCGTTAGCAGTGCCGGAGAACCAGGAGCCTTTCTCCCCGGCACTCTGGTAAGGCGGCAGGATATACACGCCTCCGTCCGCTACGTCAAGGTCCCAGGGCTGTCCGCTGCCGATGTAGCTGTTGAGCCGCAGGGGCCGGTACTGGGTCAGCACGCCAACGGTATCTATGCCGGAGTTGGCGCAGTTGGAGAGGGGAAAGTCAATTATCCTGTACTTTCCGCCGAAGGGTACACTGGGTTTCGCTACATTCTGAGTCAGGGCATAGAGTCTGGAGCCCTGGCCGCCCGCAAGAAGCATCGCTATACAGCTTTTCTTCATATACGCATCCTCCCTGTTCTATGAAATGTCCCATATGCTCAAGGCGGCTGACGCCGCCTGATGCTTCAGTTATAGAGATTCATAGCCCGCTCCGGCCCCCGGCTGATATAGCACTCTATGGCCTCGGCCGCTCTTTCCGCCGCCGCGGCCATGTCCTCCGCGTCCTGGTTTTTGAAGGCCGAAAGCACCCAGTCCGCCGCGTCGTAATCCGGGTGCGGCGGCGCGCCGACCCCCAGGCGGATGCGGGGGAAATTCTCCGTACCCAGCCGGGCAATGATGTTTTTAAGCCCGTTATGGCCTCCGGCGGAGCCCTTCTGCCGTATGCGCAGCTTGCCAATGGGAAGGGACATCTCGTCCGATACCACAAGCACCCGCTCCGGTGGAATTTTATAAAAGCCCGCGGCCTGGGCCACAGCTTCTCCCGAGAGATTCATAAACGTCTGGGGCTTCATGAGCAGCACGCGCTCCCCGTCGATTTCACACTGAGCGGTAAGCGCCCGGAAGCGAAGCCTGTTGATGCTCAGGCCCTTTTTCCTCGCCATGGCGTCCGCCGTCATAAAGCCGGCGTTGTGCCGCGTGCCCTCATAGCGCTGGCCGGGATTTCCCAGAAACACCACCAGCCAGTTCACCCCTCCGGGCTTTTTGAAAAGCATTGAAAAAACCTCTGTTTATCGTGAAATTTGTCATTAAATCCGGGCAAACCCCGCCGCCGTCCGGCGGCGGGGGGCTCCCGGCGGGAGGCCCGCCTTACTCGAACAGGTTGGAGATGGAAACCTCCTCGTAAATGCGCCGGATGGCCTCGGCAAAGACTGAGGCGGTAGAGATGTACCGGATCCTCTCGCAGGGAGCCTTGTCGGAGGGATAAGGAATGGTGTCCAGCAGGAGAAGCTCCTGGATACAGCTTTCCTGAATGCGCTCTATGGCCGGGCCGGAGAGCACGCCGTGGGTGGCGCAGGCATAGACCTCCTTTGCCCCGCCTATCTCCTTGATGGCCTTGGCCGCGCCGCAGAGGGAGCCGGCGGTGTCTACGATATCGTCCAGCAGGATGCAGGTTTTTCCCTCCACGTTGCCGATTATGTTCATAACCTCGGACTGATTGGCCCGCTCACGGCGCTTGTCAACGATGGCCATGTTTACGCCCAGCTTCATGGAAAAGGCGCGGGCGCGGGCAGTGCTGCCCACGTCGGGTGAGACGACCATCACGTCCTCGTTGCCCTTGCCGAACATCTTAATAAAATGCTTAACGAAGAGATGGGAACCCATGAGATTATCCACGGGAATGTCAAAAAAGCCCTGGATTTGGGCGGCGTGCAGATCCATGGTCAGGACTCTGTCAGCGCCGGCGGCGGTGATGAGATTCGCCACAAGCTTTGCGGAAATGGGGTCACGGCTTTTGGCCTTGCGGTCCTGGCGGGCATAGCCAAAGTAGGGGATGACTGCGGTGATACGACCGGCGGAAGCACGGCGCATAGCGTCGATCATGATCAGCAGCTCCATCAGGTTGTCGTTGACATGCTTGCAGGTAGACTGGACGATGAAAACGTCCTTGCCGCGCACGGGCTCGAACACGGAAATGGAGCACTCGCCGTCCGCGAACTGGGAAACAGACGCATTGCCAAGGCTCTTATAGAGTTCAGAGCAGATATTCTCCGCCAGCGCGGGATTTGAATTGCCGGCGAAAACCTTTATCTCTTTGCCGTGTGAAATCATTTCTCTTTTATCCTCCGTTAATCATCTTTGTCTTTCGTCGCTTTAAAATTTTTGCCCGGGCCGGTGTTTTCCCGCTCGTACCACGGGCTTTTATATTATACCACAAATCAGGCAAAATGGAAGAGGAACTATATTTTTTGCCGGTCAAATAGCCGATAAAAAAACGGATTTACAAGCTGCCGTTTTTTGTATATAATACCATGTTGACAATTCACATGAAAGTAGTTGAAAAAATGCTCGAATTTGAGGAATACAAGGTCAAACTGAATAACGCCCGGCCCGCTTTGGAAGTGCTCCGGGGCGCTTTGAAGCTGGATGCGGCCCAGCGTGAGATCGAGGAGCTGGAGGCCGCCAGCGAGAGAGACGGGTTCTGGAACGATGTGGAAAAATCCCAGAAGGTTCAGAAGCGCCTGAAAACATTGAAGAATAAATGCGAAAAGTATCAGAAGCTCTGCTCCGCCTGGGAGGACATGCAGGTCATGTGCGAGATGGCCATTGAGGAGGACGACGCCTCCATGCTCCCGGAGCTTCAGAGCGAGTTTGCCGCCTTCTCCGAAAAGGCCGAAGAGATGCGCCTTGGCACCCTGCTTACCGGGGAATACGACCAGAACAACGCTATCCTCACCTTCCACGCCGGCGCCGGCGGCACAGAAGCGCAGGACTGGGCCTCCATGCTCTACCGGATGTACAACATGTGGGCCGACAGGCACGGCTATAAGGTCCGGGTGATGGACTATCTGGACGGGGACGAGGCCGGGCTCAAAAGCGCCACCATCATGATTGAGGGCGAGAACGCCTACGGCTTCCTGAAAAGCGAGCATGGCATTCACCGCCTTGTCCGCGTCTCCCCCTTTGACGCCGCCGGGCGGCGGCACACCTCTTTTGCCGCCGTGGAGGTTATGCCCGAGATCAGCAGCGACAACGAGATCGAGCTCAAGGACGACGACATCAAGATGGATGTTTTCCGTTCCTCCGGCGCCGGCGGCCAGAAGGTCAACAAGACCTCCTCTGCCGTCCGACTGACCCATATTCCCACCGGCATCGTGGTCTCCAGCCAGGTGGAGCGAAGCCACTTCCAGAACCTTGAAAACTGCAAAAACATGCTGCGGGCAAGGCTTGCGGAGATTAAGGAGCGGGAGCATCTGGAGAAGATAAGCGACATCAAGGGCGTCCAGATGAAGATCGAATGGGGCAGCCAGATCCGCTCCTATGTGTTCATGCCTTATCAGCTCGTGAAAGATCACAGAACCGAGTACGAAAACGGCAACATCCAGAACGTGATGGACGGAGATCTGGATGGCTTTATCAACGCCTTCCTCTCCATGCGCGCCGCCGATTGATCTTTCCCATCCCGCGCATTGATTGCCGATTCCGGAAATCGGTTTTTACGGTCGGCAGCCATGGGGCGGCCCCGCTGCGGCGCCCCCCTTTCCTCCATGACAAGAAATCATACGCAAAACGGAACGAGCCCTTCCTGCGCCCGTTCCGTTGCCGCATTTTTCCGCCCCGTCTCTCGATCCCCGGAAAAAATCAAAGAAAGGTTTTGTTAATTTGTCCTCCCCCCTGAATTTCAGGCGCGTATGCCTGTCCCTGCTGGGCAGCGCTGTTCTGGCCTTCGGGCTTTATAATATTCATTCTCTCTCAGGCGTCACCGAGGGCGGCGTTCTGGGTCTGACTCTGCTGCTGCATCACTGGCTGGATCTCTCTCCCGCGCTTTCGGGCCTCGTGCTCAACGCCGCCTGCTATCTTTTCGGCTGTCTGACTCTGGGCCGGGATTTTGTGCTGCTCTCCCTTGCGGCGGGCGGCGGCTTTTCCCTGTTTTACTGGGTCTGCGAGCTGTTTCCGCCTCTCTTCCCCGGCATTGCCGCCTATCCTCTGGCCGCTGCCGTGCTCGGCGCGCTTTTTGTCGGCCTTGGCGTGGGCATCAGCGTCCGCGCCGGCGGCGCCCCCGGCGGGGACGACGCGCTGGCCATGGGCCTTGCAAAGCTCACGGGGCTGAAAATTCAGTGGATCTATCTGGCAAGTGACCTGATCGTCCTGCTCCTGTCCCTGAGCTATATCCCTCTGCGCCGCATCCTGTACTCGCTGCTTACGGTGGTGCTCTCCGGCCAGATCATTGGCCTTGTCTCCCGGTCCCCCGCACGCCGGAAAGAACAAAACCGCAGTTGACAAAAGCCCGCCATCCCACTTCAAAATATGGGATGGCGGGCTTTTTTTATCTCGCCGCATGGATTTCCGCGGCCCTTTTACCGGCTGCTGGGTCCCGGGTCATAGCTGCCGTAAATGAGATCGTCAATATCGTGTTCCACGCATATACCTCCTGTTTTTCGTCAGAATGCCTGAAAAATTTTCTATGATTTCAGCATATCCTCAGTATATGCGCGCTGTGAAAAGATTATGACTGTCCTTTTAAAAAAACTAATTAAAAATTATCATTCCGCGCGCTCCAGAACCAGCGTCACCAGCTCCGGGCGGTTGAAAATCCTGGGTACGGGCACAGAATTCCCAAGGCCCCGCGAAACCTCCATGCAGTAGCTTCCTGAGAAATACAGGCCATTTTCATACTCGGCCCCAAAGCCGTGATTGGTGTTGAAAAGCCCGCCTATAAAGGGCAGGCGTACAATGCCGCCGTGGGCATGGCCGCTGAGGATCAGGTCGACGGGAAGCTCCGGATACCTCTGCACCCAGTAATTCCTGTGCCCCAGCCAGAGCACAAAATCCTCTGGATAGTCTGCCCGGATCCTCTCTGCCAGCTCCCGGGGCCTTGTCATATCCGCCCGGCCGTTTGGATCCTCCGCCCCGGCGACAACAAGCCGCGCCCCGTTTTTTTCCAGAAGCTCATACTGATTTGAAAGCCAGCGCACGCCATGGCGCTCCATCAGCGCCCTGATCTCCTCCACGCAGCCCCCGGCCCATTCGTGGTTCCCGCAGACATAATAAACGGGCGCCAGACCCTCTATGCCCTCCAGCAGGCTCTCCACTGCCGAGAGCTCCTTCCCGTTTTCCGCGAAATCCCCGGTCAGGGCGATCAGGTCCGGCTCCTGCCGGCGCGTAAGTTCTATCAGCCTCTCGTTGTCCCGGCCCAGCTCCGCTCCGTGCAGGTCGGAGAGATGCACGATCCGGAAGCCGTCCAGCTCCTCCGGGAGCTTCTGAGACTCCACGCGGTACTCCGTAAGCTGAATGTTATACTTGCTGTCGCAGACGATACACACCGCCGCCAGCAGTGCGGCCGCCGCGGCAGTCATGTTCCGTATGAATGATTTTTTTCGCTTCATGTCCTTTTCCTTTCCAGAATACGTAGCCAATCGTACCATATTCAGCCTGTCAAAACAACCGAAACAGACGGGAATATAATTAACATTTTAATAACTGCGTTATTTCTCTTGAACAGCGGGCTTATTTGGGTTATAATGCTCTAGTCTGCAAACACGCGGCAGAAATGAAAAGCATGAAAAAGGATGACATACAATGAGTGCTTCAACAGAAAAGAAAAACCGTCAGGCCGCCCGCGAGGCGGGCACCGATAAAAAGACTCTGGCCGCCCAGGCCGAGGCAAAGAAAAAGGCCCGGAGCAAGCTTCGCTGGACGCTGGGCACGATCGGCGTAGTGATTCTCATCGCCGCCATTCTGTTTTTGAATTCCAGCTTTCTTTACACCGGCACCACCGCTCTGACAATCGGAGGCGAGGGATTCAGTCCCGCCCGTGTGAGTTACAGCTATGCAAACCAGTATTACACCTGGGCCAACCAGTACGGCAGCTACGCCTCCCTATTCGGTCTGGACACCAGCGCCGGCATCGCCGGCCTTGGCTCCCAGAGCTGCCCCATGCTGGAGGGCGGTACCTGGAGGGATTATTTCCTCGATGCCGCCGGCCAGGAGCTGACCCAGACCAAGGCCCTCCTTGACTATGCCGCCGAAAAGAGCATCACGCTGGACGAGGACGAGATCGCCCAGGTCGACGCGGGCTTTGAAGGACTGGACGAATATGTCAAGGGCCTGGGCTACGGCAGTGTCGACAAGTTCTTTGCCGCCAGCTACGGCACCGGGGTCACAAAGGCCCTCGTCCGCCAGGCCGGGCTGGACTCTGCCCTGGCCAGCAAAGTGCTGACCCAGATGTCCGACAGTTTCCAGTACACCGACGCGGAGCTGGAGGAATACTATAAGGGCCTTGAGGGCGCAAGCGACATTTTCGGCCTTGCCTATTATTATGTGGCTGCGGAGACCGTAGAGACCACCGCCGAGGACGGCACCGCTTCTTCCGCCCCTACCGAGGAGACTCTGGCCGCCGCCAAAGCCACTGCCGACGCGATTCTGGCCGCCTATGAGTCCGGCTTCGCCCCTGCCGGGCCCGTCACCGGGGACGAGCCTGTGACCGGCGAAGCCGCCGGTGAGGATGAGGCCGTGACCGGCGAAGCCGCCGCGGAAGATAAGGCCGTGACCGGCGAAACCGCCGCGGAAGATAAGGCCGTGACCGGCGAAACCGCCGCGGAAGATGAGGCCGCTGAGCCCCTCCGCTTTGGCGACGCTGCCATGGACGCCGCCGCAGACCGCTTTGACGAGGCCGTAGCCTCCCAGGTGGACGGCGCGCGCTCCACCCGCAGCAGCACCACCAAGGGCAGCAGCCTCGGCGCATATAAAGACTGGATGACCGGCAGCCGCCAGCTTGGCGACGCCGCGGTCATTGAGAACGACGGCAGCGGCTATTACGTTGTCCTTTTCCTCAGCCGGGACGATAACCACTATCCCCTTGCTCAGGTGCGCCATATCCTCGTGAAGGCCGAAGCCGATGAGAGCGGCGCTTATACCGAGGAAGCCAAGGCTGCCGCCCGCGAGAAAGCCGAGGAAATTTATGCCCAGTGGCAGGCCGGAGACAAGACCGAGGACAGCTTCGCCGCCCTCGCCAATGAAATGAGCGAGGACGCGGGTTCCAACACCAGGGGCGGGCTCTATGACGCGGTCGCTAAAAACCAGATGGTGAAGGAGTTCGATGCGTTCTGCTTTGGAGGCCACAAGCCCGGAGACACGGCCATTGTCTACGGTGAAACCAGCAGCTACGCGGGATACCACATCATGTACTACGTGGGCGAGGGGCAGCTTTACAGCGATTATATCGCCGAAAGCGCCATGCGCTCCGAGGCCCTTCAGGCCTGGCTCACCGAGCTCAGTTCCGGCTACGAGGCCGTCACCGGCTTCGGCTACCGCCTGGTTGGCTGACTGAAATAAAACGCTGCCGCTCCCGCCCGGAGCGGCAGTTTTTGTAATTTTGGGTTTTAAGGAGGAACACATATGGACGAGAGACGCCTTCGCGCCCGGATGCTGCTGGGAGACGCGGCCATGGAGTGTCTTTGGCAGAGCCATGCGGCAGTGTTCGGTCTGGGCGGCGTAGGTTCCTGGTGCGCCGAAGCCCTGGCCCGCTCCGGCATTGGCAGGCTCACACTGATCGACATGGACAGCGTGGGCGGGAGCAACATAAACCGCCAGCTCTGCGCCCTGGGCTCCACCATCGGCCGCCCCAAGGCGGAGCTTATGGCGGAGCGGATAAGGGATATCAACCACGATATAGAAGTCACCGCCATCGCCGCCCGCTACGAGAGCGAAAATCGGGAGCGTTTTTTTGCCGATTACGACTATGTGGTGGACGCCATTGACCTTGTCTCCTGCAAAATTGACCTGATTATGAGCTGCAGGGAGCGGAATCTGCCCATTATCTCTGCCCTGGGCACCGGCAACAAGCGGGATGCGTCCCTGCTCCGGATAGATGACATTTCCAAAACCAGCGGCTGCGCCCTGGCCCGGGTGGTGCGCCGGGAACTGCGGGCCAGAGGCGTGCTGCATCACCCGGTGGTGTTCAGCCCCGAGACGCCCATGGAGCCCCGGCAGCTTGAGGCCCCGCCCCCCGGCCGCCGCAGCGTTCCCGGGTCTCTCGTCTGGGTCCCCGCCACGGCGGGCCTGCTCCTGTGCCAGCATGTGGTAACGGAGCTTATCAAATAAGCGCGCCCGGGAAAGCGCTCCGTATTTCCCCTTTGCGAAGAAAATGGGAACTTTCTCATTTTTTCCCCGTCACAAAAGCAGTTTAAGCGAAAAAATGACAGGAGGATAGAAAAAAATGAAAAAAGCCCTTTCCCTTTTCCTGGCCCTGCTCTGCATGGCGCTCTGCGCCTGCGGCGCCAGCTCCGCCGCCAAAGACCAGGCCGCCCCGGCCGAAGCCCCCGCCGCTGAGAACGCCGAATACGCGGCGGAATACGGTCTGGCCATGACCGACAGCGCCGCCGGGAACCGCCCCGAATCTGCCTCCGGGTCCGAAGTGCCCTCGGAGGACCCCTCGAAAATCATCTACTCCGCCGACGCGACCGTGGAAACCACAGAATTTGATTCCAGCGTTGAGAAGCTGATGGCCCTCGTGGACAGTTACGGCGGCTGGGTGGAATCCAGCAGCGTCAACGGCGCGGATTTTTACTCCAGATCCCAGGGCTATGCCAGCCGGCGCAGCGCGGATTACCTTTTGCGTATCCCCAGCGTCTCTTTTGAAACGCTCATGGGCAGCCTTACGGAGCTGGGCAACGTGCCTTACAGCCATACCTATACCGAGAACGTCACCGCCCGGTATTACGACGCGCAGGCCCGCCTCACCGCCTACACTGCCCAGGAGGCAAGGCTTCTTGAAATGATGGAAAAGGCCCAGACCGTACCCGATGTTATCGCCATCGAAGAAAAAATCACGGAGCTCCGGTATCAGATTGAGAGTCTCCAGTCCTCCCTGAAAAACTGGGACCGGCAGGTGACTTACAGCAGTGTGAACGTCTCCCTTCAGGAGGTCCGGGAATACAGCCCCGAGAGCGAGATAAGCTACGGGCAGCGGCTGTGGCTGGCTCTTAAAGATGGGCTTGCGTCCGTGGGCGATTTCTTTAAGGATTTGCTGGTGTTCCTCGTGGGCGCCCTGCCGGCTCTGGCAGTGCTTTCTCTTTTGGCGCTCATCCTTGTCCCCGTCGGGAAAAAGCTCAGCGCACGAAGAAAGGCCCGGAAGCAGGCTGAAAAAGAAAATCAGGATAAATAAAGAACCGCCCGGGAGCTAA
>OLPA01000123.1_pt1 | contig 62364 bp, 65 predicted proteins | sample 1672811 | NCBI WGS metagenome assembly OLPA01 (sample SAMEA3136726, study PRJEB25190) | human gut metagenome | biome: human gut; feature: human-associated habitat; material: faeces | place: Austria | collected 2013
TTTACTTTTCCTCGCGCCGGAGGCTGACCGCTCTCTTTCCGGGGAGGAACATGGGGACGCTCTCTATGATCAGGGAGGAGGTCTCCAGCCCGTACCACTTGATGGGGGAGCCGATCATGCTCCGTATCGCGTATTTGGCCGAGAGGATAAAGCTGTCCATAGCGGAGCAGTCGTTATCGGAACTGATAATGCGGCGGATAAAGCCAAATTTGAAGTTGCCCACCTGGGAGGGGCCGTAAATCGAGTGCTTTCTGTCCTGGGGCTGCATTTCACCGCTTTGAAGCAAATCGCTTACGATCTGACGCAGATAGACGTTGATCCGCTGGTCTACCTTAAAGCCAAGGGACAGCTTCACAAAGAACACAAAATTTGTGCCATAGGTCTCAACGCTGTAACTGGCATCGTCGGGTTTGTCCGTGACGCTGACGTTCAAAAACCAGTATGCTTCCGCCCGCTTGGGGTCTTTATCCAGAATGGAATAAAGAATGTCCCGGTCAACATACTCCGGGTTGCTCCGGTTTGTGATAAAAACCATGTTCTCCGTGCGTTTTGGTATGCTCTCATCCCGGCGCAAAGTGTCAAGCTTTTCTATGTATTTTCGCATTTCAAGCGTAACACTCTGTGATTTTTCAATCTTTGTGGCCCTGTGCCATATGACCATGACAAGAAACAGGGCGAGAGCCATACACGCGGCCACATAGCCCCCATGCCTGAATTTGCCCAGACTGGAAATGAAAAATACAGCCTCCAGGCTGCCGAACGCAAGGCCTACCAGCGTCCCAAGCAGCCGCTTACGACGCCGCCCCATGAGATAGGCCACCAGAAGCACCGTGGTCATCAGCATGGTAACGGTTATGGCGAGGCCGTAGGCCGCCTCCATCCGCGCGCTGGTGCGGAAGCCGATCACCACAAGGGAACAGCCTATCCATATCATCGTGTTCACAAGGGATATGTAAAGCTGACCCTTTGTCTCTGCGGGATAGCTTATCTGCATATGGGGCAGCAGATCCAGATTGATGGCCTCAGACACCAGTGTGAAAGAACCGGTTATAAGCGCCTGGGAAGCAATGATGGCCGCCGCTGCGCTCATAAGCACCGCAAAGGGGCGCAGGGCCTCGGGCAGCATCAGGAAAAAAGGGTTCATATCGCTTATCGCCGCCAGGGACGCGTCTCCCCTGCTGCCCAGGATCCAGGCACACTGACCGCCGTAATTCAGGAGCAGGCAGATTTTTACAAAAGGCCAGCTCGCATAGATGTTTTCCTTGCCCACGTGGCCCATGTCGGAATACAGAGCCTCCGCGCCGGTGGTGGCCAGAAAGACGCTGCCAAGTATCATAAAGCCCGCCTTGTTGTTGGGGCTTATGAGCACCTTTACAGCGTGCAGGGGGTTCAGGGCCCGCAGCACGGAAATATCCTCCAGCATATGTACAAGGCCGCCCGCTCCCAGAAAAGCAAACCACAGAAGCATGACCGGCCCGAAAGCCCGGCCTATTTTGCTGGTTCCCGCCCGCTGGGCGGAGAAGAGAACGGCTATTATGCATAATGTAATCAAAATTACACCCAGCTGACCGTCGCCCAGAAGCCTGTGCATGGCTGGAATACTGCGCAGGCCCTCTATGGCCGTTGTGACGGTAACGGCAGGAGTCAAAATCCCGTCAGCCAGCAGGGCTGCGCCCCCTATCATGGCAGGGATGACCAGAAAACGGCCGTAACGGCGCACAAGACTGTATAGGGAGAAAATACCGCCCTCGCCATTGTTGTCTGCCTTCATGGCGATAAGAACATATTTAACGGTAGTCAGCAGGGTAACCGTCCATATAATAAGGGAGTAGGCGCCGATTATGAACTCCCTGTCCACAGCGGCAATGCCTCCGTTTCCCTCCAAAATGGATTTCATGACATACAGAGGGGAAGTGCCGATGTCACCGTATACGACGCCGATGGCAATGAGCATCAGCCCAAGACTGGCTCTTTCCCGGGGCCGGGGACGGCTTCTTTCTATCTCTGCGGTTTTCATTTCTTTTCTGCCTCCAGTGGCCGCATTTAATATGCGAAGCCGCCGCGCACTCTTTCCGGGGCCGCGGCGGCCGTTTTATCTGAGAATACCATATGGAGGGGCCGATGTCCAGCAAAAATCTTTATACAATCTTAATGTTCTCAGTTCAGTCTCCTAATCTGTTCCTGGGTAATAAAAGAATAGCGGGAGAGCACCATGCCGTCAAGAGGCTCTCTGAACATGTCAACGGCGCTTATTTGATGGTTATCATAGGTGGTGCAGTAGTATATGCCCCGGTCGGCATTCATGCAGCAGGTGTAAAGCGTTATTTCATATGCTCCGTTTTCAAGTATATCGCAGCCCCGCTGCTGGTCAACGGAGTTGAGAATATGGAAAAACTGGCTGACGCTCTCGCCTTCCGAATCCCCTGAGACGGAGTTGAGCTTCACAAAGGCCACCCGGGTGAAGCGGGACTGAGAGGACAGATCTCCCGGGAGCCCTAAAGCGCCCATACCCCGGGAATAAGTCTTAAGCTCCAGTTTATCGGAAAAGCTGTTCACCGGGTCCCTGGGGGACAGATGCATATAATTATTCAGAGAGAACATCTGCTGAGGGAAAGGCGGGTTATTTGTGAGCACCCCGGCAGGGTTATCATACACCTGGATCCCCTCCTTCACGCTCTCAAGGCAGACGGCCTCCTCCCTGTCGGCTATGAGCCAGTGAAGCTGAGCCAGGGGCAGCGTCTCGTTAAAGGGCTCGTCCGTTATATTGATTTTACCAAGCAGCGCCCGGGCCTCAGCTACGCTGGCACAGCGGCCAAGGATCCAGGGAATCAACTCAAACTGGGCCACGTTATCCCGGCCCTCGGTTCTGGGCCTGTATACCGCGTTGCCCACGAAGTTAAGCCCCGCTATGCAGAGGCCCTTCTCGTTTGCCCCCTCATAATAGAGAGGATAGCCCTCGGCCACATGGGCAGTTCCAATGAAAGCGTAGTGGCTTTTCATCTCCCCTGCCGCCCGGAATAAAAAGGGGTAGTTCCGTGGTGTGACCACAATTTCATCCCCATAAGAAAATTCATAGTCCAGCGTTCTGCCAAAGTAGAAATCTTTTGTTTTATAAGTTGCCGCAGTACACATATCAGTGCCTCCCCTGCTTTATTTTACCCTATTACTACCACAGCTAAGCCCACACTGTCAACTTTCTGCCTGAAATTCTCCGTTACAAACCACATCCACGGTTTTAATGCCGTAATATTCAAAAAGCGCCGCTGCCCGGGTGCAGATAAGCTCGCCGGGAACCGCAATGGGAACGGCCGGGGGGCAGGACACCGAGGGCCCGGCGCACACCCGACCCAGAGCCTTTTCTGCCGGGATGCTCCTGTGTGGGGCGAGCAGAGCCTGTCGCACGCTCATGATCCTCTCCCCCGGCACAGCGGGTCGGGGAGGGCGGCGGTACCGGAGGCAGCCGTTTTCGCCCAGAGCCTCAAGGAGCCGTGAAAAATCCCGGGTCGGGTTTTCTGGCGTGGCCATAAGGACGAGAAAATCCGGGTCCGAAAATTCGCACTCCACGCCCCTGTCCCGCAGGCGGTGAGCAAGCGCCGTGCCACTGCTGTTTACCGGCGCGGCAAGGGTAAGGCGCAGAGGGTCGGAAGGCAGAAGATGCCAGCCCCTGTTTTCAATGCGCCGGCGAGTCTGCTCCACAAGGACAAGGGTCGCGGCCAGTTTTTCCCGAAAACCCACAGCGAGATATTTATTGCAGAGATCAAGGGAGCTGAGCGTCAGGTATGAGGGGCTTGTGGATCCGAACAGAGCCATGGCGGCCTTTGCCCCGAGGCAAAAATCCGCCGGGGCGTTTTTTCCTATATGCAGATAGGCCCCGCCTGTTAAAACGGGAAGCGTCTTGTGGGCCGAATCGCAGCAAATATCCGCTCCCAGATCCAGCGGGTGAGCCGGGGCAGGAAGAAAATGCAGATAGGCCCCGTGGGCGTTGTCCACGGCCAGAAGCGTTCCATGCCGGTGGCAGATTTCCGCCATGGCAGATATGTCCGCCTGTCCGCCCAGATAATCCGGGCTTGTCACATATACCGCCGCCGGCGGGGCAGGGAGAGCGGTCAGGGCTTTTTCAAGCCGTTCCGGCCGGAGGATCTGGGAGCAGAGAGAGTCCCCCTCCCCCTCTGCCGGGAGCCAAATGACGTCAAAATCCAGCAGGGCGGCAGCATATACAAAAGCCTTATGGGCATTTCTGGCAGCCAGGATCACTGGCCTTGCGCCCCGCGGCCGCTTTGCCGTTACCAGGCGGAGCATGGCCCGGATGCATTGGCTGGAGCCCTCTGTGGAATACAGCGTTGCGGCGGAGCCGAAAATGCGGGAGGCATTTTCCTCGCTCCGGGCTATGATCCCCTCCGCCTCGTAGAGGGCGTCCGCCCCATTTACCTCGCTTATATCCAGCCCCTCACATCCCAGAGAGCCCCTGCCCTTGTGGCCGGGCATGTGCAGCCGGGCCATATCCGCCCGCTGGTAAGCCCGGACAAAATCCGCAATAGGGGTATCCATTCAGCTTCTCTCCCCGCCCATGCTCTGGACGGCCTTGACCATGATGGCACACTCGATCCGTTTGCGGAACAGCTCACAGCCCGCCTCATACACGCCTCTGATGGAGCCCGAGGCATGGTAGGCATTGGCGGCGCAGCCGCCGGAGCAGTAGAGCCTGGCCCAGCAGTCGGCGCACTCGCTTCTGGAATAGGCGTTGCAGGAGCGGAATTCCTCGCGCAGGGCAGTGTTTGTGACCCCGTCCCAGATATTGCCCAACTTATAGCTTTCTTCTCCTACGAACTGATGGCAGGGGTACAGGTCCCCCCAGGGGGTGACGGCCATGTACTCCGTCCCGGAGCCGCAGCCGGAAATACGCTTATAGATGCAGGGTCCCCCGGCCAGGTCTATCATATAATGATAGAACGTGAAAGGGCGGCCTTCCCGCTCCCTGCGGAGCATGAGCCTCGCCAGCTCCTCGTACTGCTCCATGACTATGGCTCTGTCCGCTTCCGTGAGGGCGGCAGGGTCCCCGGGAGCGCAGACCACGGGCTCCATGCTCAGCTCCGTAAAACCCAGATCCAGCATGCATTGAATATCCTTTAAAAAATCAGGGTTGGCATGGGTAAAGGTGCCGCGCATATAATAATTTTTTCCGCCCCGGGCCTGTACCATTTTCTGGAACTTGGGCACAATGCGCTCCCAGCTTCCGTTTCCAGCCTTATCAACGCGCAGGCGGTCATGAATCTCCTTCCGCCCGTCCAGAGAGAGGACCACGTTACTCATCTCCCGGTTGGCGAAGTCGATAACATCATCGTCAATAAGAATGCCGTTGGTGGTGAGGGTGAAGCGGAAATTCTTGCCCCGCGCCTTTTCCACGCTTCTTGCATAGGCCACAAGCCGTTTTACCACATCCCAATTCATCAGCGGCTCGCCGCCGAAGAAGTCCACCTCAAGGTTGCGGCGGCTGCCGGAGTTTTCCATCAGGAAATCCAGCGCCCGCCTTCCTACCTCGAAGCTCATCACCGCCCGCTCACCGTGGTATTTACCCTGGCTGGCGAAGCAGTAGGAGCAATTGAGATTGCAGGTGTGAGCCACATGGAGGCAAAGGGCCTTCACCACGTCCCCGGAGCGTTCCTTGAAGGTGCCGGCCAAGGGGGCAAAGTTATCCGGCGTATAGAGCTTGCCGGCCTTTACCAGTGCCTCAACCTCTCCATAGCAGTCCTGAAGCTCCGCTTCGGTCACGTCCGGTTGTGCTCCATATTTTCCCAGCATTTCCCGGATAATTTTTTCCCGGGGCATGTCGGGATAGCGGGAGATTATGTCGTAAGCCACCTCGTCCACCACATGGACGGAGCCGGAGCAGGTGTCCAGCACAATATTGCAGCCGTTTAATTTATACTGATGAACCATAGAGCGTTTTTCCTTTCCCGGTCACATGAAAAGTGCCGCCCAAAAAGGCGGCATCTTTTCGATTTGTCATTTTGCTTACTCGTCAGCGTTCTCGCACTTCTGGTTTGCGACGCCGCAACTGGTCTTGCAGGCAGACTGGCAGGAGGTCTGGCATTCGCCGCAGCCGCCGTTTTCGGCGCTCTCGCAGAGGTTACGGGTCTCAAGAGTCTTGATTCTTTCCATTTTGGCTCTCTCCAATTCCAAACAATATTTCCGGAAAATTTTAGCACAGCGGACCGCATAAGTCAAGTATTCTCCGCCCCTGAAAAAAGAAAACCCGCCGCAGGCAATATTCATTGCGCATTTTTCCCCTAATCCATCGCATCTGCTTCCAAACAAAGGAAAGCAGACCGCATGGCGTTTTTCCATTTCTTCGCCTTATCAATAACAGAGGCAATGCCATTTCCGGCATTGCCTCATTCTTAGAATTATCAGCGGCAAAGCCGCGCGCTTATTCCAAAAGCAATATAATTTTCATCCCCGCCATAGACCTGTTAATGATCCGGCGGTATATCTAAGTACAGACTTGAAGAAAAGCATCTGCCGCAACGGGCAAATCCCCTGTTTTGCCTGGCCGATCGGAGCCTGAACTCAGCCGTTGCCGCCGAAAAGGCCTTCCCAGTATGCGGGCTCAAGGGGAATATTGATGCAGCCGCCGCCGTACCATACCTCGACGTGAGCGGGGCCGTCATTGCTGCCGACAACAGGTTCAACATTATTAAAAATCTTGTTATCATCGACTTTTACGCCGATCTCATTGCCGCCGCCAACGATTTTAATGCCATGGTTAAAATCAGAATCGGAGCCGCCGGCTCCGCCGCCGTTACCACCGTCACCGCTGGCTCCGCCGCCGTTACCGCCGTCGCCGCTGGCTCCGCCGCCGTTGTAACCACCGTTATTTCCGCCTTCGCTCTCTATCGGGTAATTGGCTTTTTCGGAGATCATATTGCCATCAAGCGTATACTCAATGCTTATCTCAAGCTCTCCGCTCTCTTTGTAGTTGTCAAGTTCTCCTTCTCCTATTGTGAAAGTCGCAATTCCATCTTTGACCTTGACCGTGGCGCTGCCGGAACTCTCCCCGTCGGTATAGTTTACCTTCAGCTTGGTACCATCAGGAATGTCAATGCAAAGGACCGTGATTTTCAGGTCGCCTTCTGCGGGAATAATAATTTTGCTGGGAACCAGGATCGTTGCAGGACCGGTAATGCCAAAAATCACAAAGCCATTTTCTTCGACGAGCTCATAATTGTAGTCCTCCCCCTTGAGATAACGGTCGTATGCCACATACTCCGCAATCTCTTCACCGGTATACTGCTCAAACAGGAAAGGTGCTTTTTTTAACACGGAGTTCTCGCCGCTCTTTTCAGACAGGATAATTACGTCTTTGACCTCGAAATCATCTGGAAGCGCAAAATTGAATTCGCCGGGCTCTGCATATGCGGCTGTGCTGAAGCTGAGCATCACTGCTACGACAAGCAGAAAGGAAAACAGGGTTTTTCTGATTTTTTGGCGTTTCATTTCCAAATCTCCTTTTCACCTTCACTTTTAACGATTCCCTTCGCATATTTCCTTTACAAATTACCCACCCTATGCTTAGGTCATCTACATATTATATTTATAATACATAATTAAATATGCGTCAAGAAAATATCTAAAAGATTTTTAAATAATTGCAGCTATCATACTTGGCCCCTGTAAATCTATCATTTGCTGCTCCCTCAAACAGGGCCTTTCGCAATCCTATCATATTTGGTCTTTGGGGATGCTGCGCTCCCATAAAGAGGAACTATGGAGCGGACACAACAAAGGACCAGTCTGCGGACTTGTCCTTTGTTGTGGGAGCGTAATGCGCCCCGACGTGGTGCACCGAGGCAATCCAAATCCGAACCGGCTTTCAGATCTGCATGGGGTGAGCGCGAGAGGGGATGGGAGTCCCCTTTCGCGTTTGAGCGTAGCGGATCAAACCGCGCCGAAGGCGCGGCACCAGAAAAGGGGAAATCCTGTTCGGATTTCCCCTTTTCTGGTGCGGGCATGGGGACTCGAACCCCAACGCCGGAAAGCACGAGAACCTAAATCTCGCATGTCTACCAATTCCATCATGCCCGCATATCTTATGAACCTATGCCTGATTATTTAAAAACCCTATTGCTTTCGCAATAGGGTTCTTGGAGCGGGCAACGAGGCTCGAACTCGCTACCTCCACCTTGGCAAGGTGGCGCTCTACCGGATGAGCTATGCCCGCATCGGCAAAAAGTATTCTATCACAAATTGCCGGCTTGTCAAGAGAAAATTACCCGGTTTCATCCAGATTTTCCAGATTGTCAAAATTTGCTGTCCCGGTACAGCGGGGATAAGCGGAGACATCCCAGCGGTGGTCGTCCCAGAGCGCCTGGTCGCTGAGCAGGAAGCCGCTTTCAAGGCCGGAAGCAATACAGCGGCCCAGGTCAACATGGTAATACTCCCCGTCTATACGCACAATATTCCAGCTATAGTCCTCCCAGCTAAGCTGGCCATAGACGATCTGGCAGTTGATCCCGAGGCGGCGGCAGAGTTCCGCATACGCAAAAGCCAGCCCCTCCCCGTTTGCCTGGCGGCGAACCAGGGCGGAATAGATATCGTTATACTGGGCGTCATCCGTGTAGCTGCAGTTCTCCACAAGATAACGGCAGGCCTCCAGGGCCAGCTCTGCCTGGCCCATGCCGGCCGGATCCAGTTCCGCGAACGGGTCTATCTCCGCCATCTGCCCGCGCCGAAGCTCCAGTTCTCCTGCGGACAGGCCATAGCTTATGTTGATCTCGTAGAGGCGCTGGAGCCCTGTGCCGCTGAACATCTTGACGGTGGTTTTGGGTTCTTTGGGCGCGCTGGCGGGGTATTTTCGGTAAACCCGGCTGACTATGTTTTCCATGTTTTCCGCGCTGTATGAGCTGCGGTTCACCAGAACGACAAGCTTGGTCTCTCCCCTTTGAATGGCGTCTTTTACTGTCTCCTCCAGCCCGGTGGAATACTGCATTTTTACAATGCGGTCCGCCCCGGGCCATACATCGCTGAAGTCCACACTGACGCGGGCCTCAAAGTATGCCACGATTTTGTTCAGCTCATAGGAGATATTCTCCACGCAGTAGGCGCAGAGGGCGTCCTGCGTGCGAAGCTGCCAGCACGCGCTGGACAAATCCTCCGCAGCCCTGCCCTCATAGTCCGTATCGAAATAGACGCTGCTCTCTTCCTTTCCCTCAGCCACCTGATTCAAAATTGCCTGCTTCAATTCCTCAAGATTGCGGACCGTAACCCGCTCACCCTCGCTGGGACCGTCCTGCACGGCGGGCGCATAATCCGCGATATAGACATACTCCTTCTCAAACAGGCTGCCGCAGCCGCAGAGAGCCAGGGCCGCAGCCGCAGAGAGCAGCAGCACCGTAAGCCTTTTCCTCATTATCTCACCTCTGAGATATTTTCAAAGCCGTTTCCGAACACGTTTTTGGCATCCGCCACTACAAAGAAAGCCCGCTCGTCCACATTTTTTACAATGCGGCGCAGCTCCGCAATCTGAGGGCGCTTTATGACGCACATGATGACCTGCTTCTGCCGATGAGAGTATGCGCCCTCTCCCTCCAGGATGGTTACGCCCCTGTGAATATGGCCGGAAATAATTTCTTTGATTAGTTCCCCGCTGTTCTCGCTGATGATAAAGCAGAGGGAGGAATTGTCTATGCCGTAAAGGGCAAGGTCGATGACTTTGCTGACAACAAACATGGAGATAACGGAATACATGGCGCTGTCGTATTTACCAAGGATGACGGCGTAAGCGGCGATGATAACGGCGTCGATTATCAGAATAATGGTGCCGAAATTCAGGTGGGGATAGCCCCGGCGGAGCATTTTGGCCACAATATCGACGCCGCCGGTGGTGGCGCCCACATAGTAGATCATGCCAAGGCCCGCGCCCTTGATCACTCCGCCGATAATGCTGGCCAGCATGGGATCCCGGGTAAGCACGATACCGGTGACAGCAAAAATATCCACAAAAGCGGAGGACACCACCATTCCCGCAAGGGAGGCGATAAGAAACTCCCGCCCGAAGGAGCGCCAGGCAATAATGAAAAGAGGGATATTGAACACAATGGTCATGACGCCAACGGGAAAGGCCGTGAAGTAGTTTATGATCATGGCAATGCCCACAACGCCGCCGGACACGATGGCGTTGGGGTACATGAAAAACTGGAAGCCCGCAGCGTAGACCGCAGAGCCCAGGGCAATGGCCATATATTTCAAAAGCCGCTTCATAAAAGGACTGCCGATATTTCCGCTCACTGGAAGCTCACCTCTCATTCGTCAATAAGCGAAAGCTGCTGCTCCTCCCTGTCCTCCGGCTTCAGCAGGGCGCCGGCGGCGGGGAGGGAACGAACCCGGTATCTGGAAAAGTTTTTTATCTGCGTATCGCTGGCGGGAAGCGCTTTTTCCAGGTTTCTCCTGGTTTTCAGGCTCATAACACCCACCCCCTGAGCGCTGCGGCTGGTCTTGGGCTGGAGCAGGGAGCTGTTGAACACAAGGGCCCTGTCGTCACTGGAATAGCAGGCGATATCCGTCTCTTCCTCAAGGAGTATGACGGATTTCAGGGGGCTTTTATCGGAATAGGCGTTCAAAAGCTTGCGGCGGTTGGTCTTTGTTTCATAAGCAGAGAGCTCGATTCTGGCCGCCTTGCCGTTTTCAAAGAAGAACAGCAGGCTTTTGCTGTAATTGCCCGGGTCTATCATACAGATAATGTTCTCGCCCTCTTCCATCTGCAGCTTGGTGGGCAGGTAGAGGCCCAAGGCAGAGGCCTTACCATCCTCGAAGTCATAGACACGGGCCTTGTACATCTGCTGCCGGTCGGTCAGGAAAAGCAGCTCGCGCCGGTTGGAGGACTCGAAGCTCTGGCTGGGACCGTCCCCATCCTTATACTTCTGTTCTCCGCTCATGCGCAGGGACAGAGGCGTGATTTTCTTGAAATAGCCCTCTCTGGAAAGAAACAGCGTGACTGGGTAGTCCTCGATCTGCTCGCTCTCGTCGTACTCCTCCAGCTCTTGGGCGTAGACAATGCCGGTTTTGCGGGGAACCACATATTTTTTGCTTATCTGCTTCAGCTCATCTATAATGATATTTTTGATTTTACGACGGCTGTTGAGCGTTTCCTCCAGTTCTTCTATGGCCCGCTCCAGTTCCGCAGTCTCGGCAGTGCGCTTGAGGATAAACTCCCGGTTGATATTGCGGAGCTTGATTTCGGCCACATACTCCGCCTGGATCTGGTCTATGCCGAAGCCCACCATCAGGTTGGGCAGGACCTCGCTTTCAAGCTCCGTGCTGCGGATGATCTCTATGGCCCGGTCGATATCCAGCAGAATTCGCTCCAGCCCCCGGAGCAGATGCAGCTTCTCTTTCTTCTTTCCCAGCTCGAAGTACACCCGGCGGCGTACGCACTCCATGCGCCAGGCGCTCCACTCTTCCAGAATTTCTCCCACGCCCATGACCCTGGGGTTTCCGCCCACAAGGATATTGAAGTTGCAGGAAAAGCTGTCCTGCAGGGTGGTCATCTTAAAGAGCTTCTGCATGAGCTTATCCGGTTCCACGCCCCGCTTCAGGTCGATGGCAAGGCGCAGACCGCCCAGATCCGTCTCGTCGCGCATATCGTTGATCTCGCGTATCTTGCCGGTCTTTATAAGCTCCGCCACCTTGTCTATCACCGCCTCGGAAGTGGTGGTATAGGGCAGCTCGTAAATCTCGATTATGTTCTCCTTGGGCAGAAAGCGCCATCTGGCCCGGACCTTGAAGCTTCCCCGGCCACTGCGATAGATGCTCTCCATCTCAGCCCGGTCGTAAATGATTTCGCCGCCGGTGGGAAAATCCGGGGCGGGGAGGGTAGAGAGGATGTCGTGCTCACTGTCCCTGAGGCGGCAGATCGCCGTCTCGCAGACCTCATTGAGGTTAAAGCCGCAGATTTGGCTGGCCATCCCCACGGCAATGCCGGAGTTGGCGGACACCAGCACATTGGGAAACGCCGTAGGCAGCAGGCTCGGCTCTTTCATGCTGCCGTCGTAGTTATCCGCAAAGTCTACGGTATCCCGGTCGATATCCCGAAAAATCTCCGCGCAGACAGGAGAGAGCTTCGCCTCGGTATAACGGGAGGCAGCGTAGGACATGTCTCTGGAATAGACCTTGCCAAAGTTGCCCTTGGAGTCCACAAAAGGCATCAGCAGGGCCTCATAGCCGGAGGAGAGGCGCACCATGGTTTCATAAATGGCTGCGTCCCCGTGGGGATTGAGGCGCATGGTCTGCCCCACGATGTTTGCGCTCTTGGTACGCCCTCCGGTAAGCAGACCCATTTTGAACATGGTGTACAGCAGTTTCCGGTGAGAGGGCTTAAAGCCGTCAATCTCCGGAATGGCCCGGGAGACGATGACGCTCATGGCGTAGGGCATGTAGTTTGTCTCCAGCGTCTCGGTTATGGGCTGCTCCAGGACCTGGGCATGGAGCCCCAGCACATTGGGGTTATCGTATTTTTTCTTTTCCTGTTCTTTTTTCTTTGCCATCACTTATTTCACTTTTTTTCCGGTAGTCAGGCTTCTGTGGCAGCGGGGGCAGCTTTTGGCCACCAGCACGCCCGCCATGATCCGCTTGCCGCAGTAGGGGCAGCGGCAAAAGCGGTACATTACAATGATGGTGGCGATCATCAGCACCACGGTCGCGCAGACCATGATCACCTGGGCATAGCTCCCCTGGGGCACAAGCAGGCTGCATACACAGACCACAAGAGAGAATATAATCAGGTACTTGGCCATTTTTTTACCGTATTCAAAGGTTCTGTCATATCTTGCTTTCATTTTTATACACTCCCTCAGGAAATATCAGCCAAATCCAGATACTGCGCTCCGAACTGGGCGATATGGTTTTTCCTGCCTTCCAGGTTGTCGCCCAGCAGCAGGTCAAACATCCCGGCCATACGCTCAGCATCCTCGGGCATGACCTTTATGAGCCTGCGGCTCTGGGGGTTCATGGTGGTCATCCACATCATGTCCGGGTCGTTCTCGCCCAGCCCCTTGCTGCGGCTGATGCTGGCCTTGGCCCCTTTGAGGCTTTCAAGGATCTCCGCTTTCTCCCGCTCGGAATAGGCAAAATAGGTCTTGCCACGGCTCTCTATCTCGTACAGCGGAGACTCGGCGATGTAGACATAGCCCTCCCTGATCAGGCTTGGCACCAGCCGGTAAAGCATGGTCAGGATAAGGGTTCTTATCTGGAAGCCGTCCACGTCCGCATCGGTGCAGATGATGATCTTATTCCAGCGGAGATTGTTTATATCAAAATTGGAAAGCTCCTTTACATGCTTATCCCGCACCTCCACGCCGCAGCCCAGGACCTTCATAAGGTCGGTTATCACGTCACTCTTGAAGATGCGCACAAAATCCGCCTTCAGGCAGTTGAGGATCTTGCCGCGGACAGGCATGATGCCCTGAAACTCTGAGTCTCTGGAAAGCTTGCAGGCGCCCAGGGCGGAGTCCCCCTCCACAATATAGATCTCCCGCCGCTCGGCGTCCCGGCTGCGGCAGTCCACAAATTTCTGGACGCGGTTTGCAATGTCTATGCTGCCGGAGAGCTTTTTCTTCATGCCCAGCCGGGCTCGCTCGGCGGTTTCCCGGCTGCGCTTGTTTATGAGCACCTGTTCGGCAATTCTGTCCGCCTCGGGTTTGTTTTCAATAAAGTAGACCTCCAGCTGGGCCTTGAAAAACTCCGTCATGGCAGTCTGGATGAAGCGGTTGTTTATGGCCTTCTTGGTCTGATTTTCATAGGAAGTCTGGGTGGAAAAGCAGTTTGTCACCAGCACGAGACAGTCCAGTATATCCTGAATTTTCACGGCGCTCTCGTTCTTCTGGTATTTGCCTATCTGCTTTATATATCCGTCGATGGCGGAGGTGAAGGCGCTGCGCACGGCTTTATCCGGCGCGCCGCCGTTTTCAAGCCAGGAGGAATTGTGATAATACTCCAGAGCGGTGGCCTTGTTGGAAAAGCAGAAAGCGGCGGAGAGCTTCACCTTGTATTCGGGCTTGTCCTCACGGTCCCGGCCCCGGCGCTCTGTGGAGATAAACACGGGGGCGGTCAGGGGCCCTTCCCCGGCAAGCTCCGCCACATAGTCCATGATGCCGTTTTCATAGCAGTAGTCCCGGCTGTCGAATTTGCCGTTTTTCTGGATGCGCAGGCGAAAGGTGACCCCCGCGTTCACCACCGCCTGGCGGTGGAGCACATCGTCAAAAAACGCCTCGGGAATATCGATATCGGTAAAGACCTCAATATCCGGCCGCCAGCGGATCGTGGTGCCGGTTTCCTTTCTGTCCGCGGGCAAGACCTGCAGCTCCTGCCCTTTTTTTCCGCAGACCTTGCCTTTTTTAAAATGCAGGTCATACCTGTTCCCGTCCCGGCGGACGGTCACATCCATGTATTCCGAGGCGTACTGGGTGGCACAGGAGCCCAAGCCGTTGAGGCCCAGAGAATATTCGTAATCCCCCCCGTCGGCGTTTTTGTATTTGCCGCCGGCATAGAGCTCGCAGAAAACCAGCTCCCAGTTGAAGCGCTTCTCGCTGGGGTTCCAGTCCAGCGGGCATCCCCGGCCGAAGTCCTCCACCTCAATGGATTTATCCTCGTAATATGTGAGCGTTATCAAGTCGCCGTGGCCCTCTCTGGCCTCGTCAATGGCGTTTGAAAGTATTTCAAAAACGGCATGCTCACAGCCGTCCAGCCCATCGGAGCCAAAAATGACCCCCGGGCGCTTTCGCACCCTGTCCGCCCCTTTAAGCTGGGATATGCTGTCGTTGCCGTACTGTGCGGTGCTTTTGCCCATAAGTGAATCTGCCCTTTCGAATACAACATCTTGTGCGGCAGAATCTGCCTGACCTGCCCAATTTTAACTTATATAATATAACACATTCAAAAAATAATTCAAGCCCGGCCCAGTCCTGCGCCTTTTTTGTTTACAGTCCCGACACGCGCAGGCAGGATTGAATCCCGGCGGATTATATGGTAAAATTTTAGAAAGTGTACTGTAAGGTGGCCGCGAACCTGCGAGAGATTAAATTCATGCTGCTGGGAATCGCGGTTATCCTCATCGGCCTCGCTCTTTCCTCCCCGAATTTCTTTGCATGGTGCGGTGCCGGCTTCAGCGCGATTCTCACCCTGGCGGTTTTTTTGGCAGGGTGGGCGATAAGCCACAAAGCGCGCAAAAAGCGGGCTGCTTTCGCAGCCCGCCCCGCAGCGGGATATTTTCCTTTTCAGGAAAACTCTCCCGCCGCTTGACAATCTCCCGTTTTGGATATATGCATATATTAAATAATATATACAGGCTCATCCGGCTGCTCTCTTTTTCTCGCTGCCCGGGTTTCTTGTCCGAGTATAGTATATGTCCGGCGGAAGGGAATAAACCGGTATTTTTTTCCGCTGTTTATAATTTTATCATGGGGTCTAAAATATAACCATAAAATGATTATGGAGGTATCCTCATGAAAAAACGCGCTCCCCAAAGCCCGGAACTTGACCGACTGACGGACGCCCTGACCCAGGCCTACCGCTGCTTCAACGCATCCTCGGACCCTGTGGTGACAGACGCTTGTATTTTTGAGATAAACGCCCTCAGAGCCCGCCGCAATTCTCTGCTCAGGGAGCTTCGGCAGGAGCAGGGCGGTTACAGCCAAAGCTCATAGAACAGAAAGGAATTTTTATGGAAACAATTTCAAGCATTCTCATTCTTGCCGCCGTGGTAGTAGGCGTCATCCTGCTGCTTAAGATTCTCTCGGCCCCAATAAGGCTGGCCTTCAAGCTGCTGATAAACGCCGGAGTGGGCTTTCTGATTTTGTTTGTTGTGAACTTTTTTGGGGACTTTGTGGGATTTACCCTGGGCGTGAATTTCTTAAACGCCCTTGTGGCCGGCATTTTGGGTGTGCCGGGAGTCATCCTTCTGATTGTGATAAAGCTCTTTTTCTGAATACATAATCAACAAAAAACCTCAGCTCCGTCAAACTTCCGGGGCTGAGCTTTTTGTTTCGCGGCGCCGGGGCGCAAAGCGCTCTCCATGAAGAAGCTGCCGTATTTTGCCGGAGCTCCCGTTATGGCGTAAAATATCATTCTTTCCGCAAAATGGCATGAATCGGAAACGTCAAAGCTCCTCGATCTCCGTCACATCGTCTATCGCGGAGAGATTCTTAATGAGCTCCTGGTCAAGCTTTTTTCGGTCCACCTGCACAGTGAGCACGGCGCAGTAGTGATGCTCATCCCCATCCCCGGCTATACGCGTGATCTCCAGGCCGTTCATCTTGACCCGCTGCTCCTTAAGGCTGCGGATAATGGTCTCGATACAGACGGAATGCTTATATTCCACATACAGGTTCACATCGTTGAGTTTTCGGGCAAAGCGGTATTCCAGCTTTATGAGCAGCAGCTCCGCCAGGAGGACCATGGCGGTAGCAAACAGCGCGCACTCCACATAGCCGGTGCCGCAGGCGAGGCCGATTATGGCCGCTGTCCAGAGACCCGCCGCGGTGGTAAGGCCCTTGACACGCTGGCGGCGGGTGACGATGATGGTACCGGCGCCGATAAAACCGATGCCGGCGACAACCTGAGCGCCCATTCGGGATATATCTGTAAACAGATGCATGACCTGATACAGATACAGATTTGTGAGAATGGTTACCGAGGCGCCGAGACAGATCAAAATATGCGTGCGGAAACCAGCCGGGCGACGCTTGAATTCTCTTTCTATGCCGATAATTCCCCCGCATACGACGGCGGAAATCATTCTCACGGCAATGGCGGCAAGACTCATATCCCGGGCAAAATCAAAACAGGAAAGCATCGGGCAGCCCCCTTCAGACTTCTTCGATGGAGATAATGCCATCGAGAGTAGAGAGCATGGCGAGCACCTCGGTATGGTGCCGTTTCTCCGGCAGGCGCAGGCTGAAAAGCCCGTTTACCTGGGGCATGTGGCTGTTCTGCTCTCTGTCGATATCCACATCGTACATCCGGATCCCGTCCGCCTTTATGCGGTTGACGATATTGCTGAGATTTTCTATATTGTCCATTTCAATATAGATGTTCATATTTCTGGCCCGCGAGAGCACCGCGTCCTCAATAAGGGGCAGCAGCTTCATAATGAATATCACCAGCGCAAAGCCGATGAGGAAGCACTCGTAAAAGCCCGCTCCGATGGCAAGGCCCATGCAGGCGGAAGCCCAGAGCCCCGCCGCAGTGGTAAGGCCCTTGACCTCGTTGCGGGAGGTGACAAGAATGGTGCCGGCGCCGATAAAGCCGATGCCGTTTATGACCTGTGCCCCGATGCGTACAACGTCCGTCCTGTTGCCGACCTGATTCTCCCGCAGAGAATCTGCCCAGCCGGTGGAGAGCATAAGGTCCAGATACTGACTGAGAATCACCGTCACAGCAGAGCCCAGAGCGACCAGCATATAGGTGCGAAAGCCGGCGGGCCTGTGCTTAAGCTCCCGCTCATAGCCTATGACGCCGCCCATGATCATGGCGAGGATGATGCGCAGCGCCATGGACTCGAAATTAAGCTGCCTCAGATAGTCCAGATAATTCTCCATATTTCCTCTCGCCCCAAAACAATCAGGAGCGCTGACTGCTCAACGCTCCGGCTACTTTTGTGTATTATACACATTTTATTTCTCTGATTCAAGCCGCATTTCGGACAAAAAAGCATAGGCGATTATGGCAATTGTGCTAAGGGAAAATTTCACCCAGCAAGCCCGGCAGTTCTTCCAGCGCGCTTATTTCCCAGTCTGGCCTGATGTCTTCCCGGGCCGCCTTTCCCTTGGGGTTAAACCAGCAGGTTTTTATTCCCGCATTTATGCCGCCCCGTATATCCGAGCTCAGGCTGTCGCCCACAATAAGCGTATTTTCCCGGGCAAAGCCGGGGATCCTTTCGAAGCAGCGGGCAAAAAATTCGGGGCTTGGCTTGTTGAATCCCACTCGCTCCGAAATAAAAATTTCCTCAAAATACCGGGCGATCCCCGCGCTTTTTATGCGCCCGTCCTGAACGGAGGCGGTGCCGTTGGATACAATAAAAAGCCTGTATTTTCCGTACAGGTCCTCCAGCAGCGCCGGGGCGCCGGGCATAAAATAGTGACCGATGGAAAGATAATTTTCATACAGCAGCCTGGCCTCATAGCCCGAATGTACAAGGCCCAGCTCATTGAAAAGAATTTCGAAACGCGATGTAAGGACTTGTTCCCGGGTCACAAGCCCTTCTTCAAGCTGTTCCCAGAGCCCGGCGTTTATGACGCTGTACCGGGAAAGCGTCTCCGCCTTCGGCTCTACGCCCATGTCAACCAGCGTCTTTGAAAGGGCAGCAGCCTCGGCCTTATGAAAATCCAGCAGGGTGTCATCCACGTCCAGAAGGACGGCGGGGGCGGCATTTATATTCATCGTCTCTGCCTCTTTCTTACTTCAGTTCCTTTAAAGCCTCCGCCGCGCGTTCAAAGTGCATACCCCGGGAAGCTTTTACATAGACCCGGTCTCCCTTTCGGATAAGCGCCGGCAACGCTGCGGTCAGTTCTTCCATCGTCTCAAAATGACGGCCTATGTCCTCCGCCCCCCGGCTGATTTCCCGGGCAAGAGGGCCGCATGTCAGCACCAGGGCTATGCCCCGCTCTCTGGCATAGCGCCCGGCCTCAAAGTGAAGCTCTTTCTCCCGCTCCCCCATCTCCAGCATATCGCCCAAAATACAGACCTTGCGCCCGGACAGCGCCGCCAGGGAGTCGATTCCGCAGGCAACGGAGTCTGGGTTCGCGTTATAACTGTCATCGATAAGGGTCAGATAGCCGGTTTCCAGCACCGCGCCCCGGCGGCCAACTGTCTCATATGCGGCCACGCCCCGGGCAATTTCTTCATCGCTGAGCCCCATCAGTATGCCCACAGCAACCCCCGCCAAAGCGGCATAGACCATGTGCCGCCCGAAAGCGGGGATGGAAAGCGCTATGCTCCTCCCGCCGTAGACGGCCCTGCACCGGGTAAAAAATCCCTGGGGCCTGATTTCCTCCGCCCGCAGGTCACAGCCTTCGGACAGGCCGAAGCTGAGCTTCTTCTGGCGGCATTTCAGCGCCCGCAGCCGAACATCATCCCCGTTCACAATGGCGAAGCTGTCCTCGGGCATATAGTCCAGCATCTCGGTCTTTGCCTCCAGCACCCCGTCCTGGTCATGAAGAAATTCCAGATGGGCGTGGCCTATGACGGTAAACACGGCCATGGTGGGCCGGGCTATCTGGGCAAGGCGGCTCATCTCCCCGAAGTCCGAGATCCCCATCTCTATCACGGCGGCCTGATGCTCCGGCGCGATGCGGGAGACCGTCATGGGCACGCCTATTTGATTATTCAGGTTTTTGTCGGTTTTCAGCACGGAAAAGCGGCTTGAAAGCACCGCGGCGATCATCTCTTTTGCAGAAGTTTTCCCCACGCTGCCCGTTATGCCGATAACCGGAATGCGCAGGCTCCTCCGGTACTCGGTGCAGATGGCCTCAAGGGCATCCTGCACATCGGGCACAAGGATAACGGGTCCGGTTTCCCCTTCGGGAACCCGCTGGGCCAGACAGCAGGCGGCGCCCCGCGCAAAGGCGGCGGATATGTAGTCATGCCCGTCCGCTTTTTCTCCGGCATAGGCCACGAACAGGTCCCCCGGCTGAACCGCCCGGCTGTCGATCACCACACTGCCAAGCTCCTTATCTTCAAAGCCCTCCCGGCTCAGACTGCCGCAGCAGGCCCCGGCGGCGCGGCTTATTGTCATTCCTCTCATAGCATCTCCTCCAGACCGGCAGTATACCATATCCTTACAGGATATGCAAAAAAATATTCCGAAATTTCATATTCTCTTTGCAATGAGCCTGAAACTGTGCGATACTGGCAAAGGAAGGGAGCTGAAGAAAATGAGCCAGCGCGAGGAACGTGAAAACAACATTGCCCGGGTCATCGATGTGGCTCTCGGGCTTTTTATCAGCGATGGGATCGCCGCCACAAGCATAAACCGTATCGCAAAAAAATCCGGTCTGGCGCCTATGTCCATATACCGTTACTTCGGCAGCAAGGACATGCTTGTGGCGCAGGTCTGGCAGAACGCTCTGAACGACTTTTACCGCAGGTACATGGAAAAATATGAGCGGATGAATCTGCGGGACAGCAGCGGGTACGAAAAATTTGTTGCCAGCATGGATGTATATTTTTCAGCCTATTCGGAGTTTCCCCAGTGGTACGACTACACCAGAGAGATGTTCGCATACCGCTTTTCAGGGGACACGGAGGGCGGAGAAATATACAATGTTTTCTGGAAATATTATGACAGGGAAATCCCTATCCCCGCCCTGAAAGCACTGAAAGAAGGCGTTGCCGACGGGTCAATCCGAAAGGATGTGGACATCTATGCGGTATATCAGGTTTTGCTTAATGCTTATACCGGAACCGCCATTTATGAAAATGTCTCCTTTGGTGTCAAACCCGTGGATGTGGTGCGTTTCACCGGAAACCTAATTGCAAATTACATAAAAAATCCCGTGTGATATTGTTGCTTTTGCTATTTTATACGAAGTCATCAGGCTATTTGTTTTTTGTGTAACATTTGATACGGAAATTGAACGCCGTTTTGATAAAATTTGAACATGCAATGGATTTCGAACTGCGTCCTTTTTTTCGTCCGTTTATGTTAGTAGTTATAACATCTTTCGAACTGTCTGAATGGAGGCTGCTTCAATGTATATAACGGATACTTATCGGGAGCAGATTTCAAAGATTCTGCCTTTCTGGGATGCGTTCAGCCCCGAACAAAAAACGAAGCTAAAGCAAGACTTTATTATAAAGCACTACCTTCGCGGGGATTACATCAGCTTTAACAGCAAGAAAAAGGACGGGCTTCTTCTCCTGCTTGAGGGGCGGATGCGTCTCTATCTCTCTGCCGAGAACGGCAGGGAGATAAGCATTCTTTTCATTCACAAGGGTGAGGCTTTCACAATCATGACCGTTGATGAAGCCGGGCCAAACGACATTGTCCCCCAGCTCCAGGCCTATGAGGATTCTGTTATTGCCTATATAAGCCGGGCGCAAATAAGCCCCTTGGCTTTCCAGGTGCCGCAGCTCGCGGAATTCATTTTCGACACGGCGGCCAGATGTGCGCAGAGCATACTTAACTGCATGGAAAAATACATGTTCTGCTCTCTCAGACACAGCATTGCCAGCGTGATCATCGAACAGGCCGGGCGGGAGCGCTGCGACAATATCCATATAACCCACGAGCAGATTGCAAACCATCTTGGGACCACGCGGGAAGTGGTCAGCCGCGAGGTGGAGCGTCTGCGCTGCGAGGGCCTGATTTCCACCTCAAGAGGGAAAATTGGTATTCTTGACCGGGAGAGACTCAGTTTATTGGGAATTGTGCGGTAAAACCGCATAAAAATACAACAATATTTTGGGGGAGGAAAAATATGTATTACAGCAACGGAAATTACGAGGCCTTTGCCCGCCCGGAAAAACCAGAGGGCATTGAGAAAAAACACGCGGTTGTAATCGGCGCGGGTCTGGCAGGCCTGGCAGCGGCCTGTTTTCTGGTGCGCGACGCGCAAATGCCGGGAGAAAACATCACCGTTATGGAGGACATGCCTGTGGCAGGAGGCGCCTGCGACGGTATTCTGAACGTTGACAAGGGCTTCATCATCAGAGGCGGCCGGGAAATGGAGAACCATTTTGAGTGCCTCTGGGATCTTTTCCGCAGTATTCCCTCAATAGAAACCCCCGATGTGTCCGTGCTTGACGAGTACTACTGGCTCAACAAGCACGATCCCAACTATTCTCTCTGCCGCGTGACCGAAAAACGGGGCCGGGACGCCCACACAGACGGCCAGTTCGGTCTGTCCGACAAGGCCTGCATGGAGATCATGAAGCTGTTCTTCATGAAGGATGAGGACCTATACGGCAAAGCCATCAATGAAATCTGGACCAAAGAGGTGTTCGACTCCAATTTCTGGTGGTACTGGCGCACCATGTTTGCCTTCAAGGATGAGCACAGCGCCCTGGAGGTAAAAAAATATGTCCACCGCTTCATCCATCATATCGGCGGCCTGCCGGAACTGCGGGCCCTGAAGTTTACCAAGTACAACCAGTATGAGTCGATGATCCTGCCCATGATCAAGTATTTGCGGGACCGGGGCGTGAAATTCATGTTCAGCACCTGCGGCACCAATGTGATCTTCGACACCAACCACGCCCGCAAGGTGGCAACCAGAATAGAATATACCGAGAAGGGCGTTCCCAAATCCATGAACATAGACGAGAACACACTGGTGTTCTTCACCAACGGCTCCAACTGTTCCAACGCCACCATCGGCGACCACCACACCGCTCCCGGCTTCGACACCTCCGTCAGGGACAGCTGGAAGATGTGGCAGAACATTGCCAAACAGGACCCCAGCTTCGGCCATCCCGATGCGTTTCTCAAAGACCCGGAGCTGACCCAGTGGGAGTCCGCCACCCTGACCACGCTCGACGAGGAGATCATTCCCTACATACAGGCCATCTGCAAGCGCGATCCCAGAAGCGGCATGGTCGTCACCGGCGGCATCGTCACCTGCCGGGACTCCGGCTGGGTAATGAGCTGGACCGTAAACCGCCAGCCTCACTTCAAGGTGCAGCCCAAGAATCAGGTGGTAGTCTGGATTTACGGCCTCTATACCGACCGCAAGGGCAACTATGTGAAAAAGCGCATGCGCGACTGCACCGGCGAGGAGATCGCCAGAGAGTGGCTGTACCACATCGGCGTGCCCCTTGAAAAGATAGACCGGCTGGCCGCCTCAAGCTGCAACTGCATCCCCGTCATGATGCCCAGAGTCACCACTTACTTCATCTGCCGCCACAAGGGCGACCGCCCCGATGTGGTCCCCGCCGGCGTTGTGAACTTTGCTTTCCTCGGCAATCATGCGGAAACCTTCCGGGATACCGTGTTCACGACCGAATATTCCGTGCGTACGGCCATGGAAGCGGTCTATACGCTCTGCAACGTAGACCGGGGCGTTCCCGAGGTCTTTAACTCCGTGTATGACGTCCGGGTGCTGATGCAGAGCACCAAAAAGCTCATGGACGGCCGCCGGCTCACGGATATGAAGCTGCCCCTGCCTAAATTTATCACCAAGCCTGTCATCCGGGCCATTCTCAAAAAACTCGACCAGACAGAAATCGGCACCCTTCTCCGGCGCTACGACATGGTCGATTTCGATATCTGATTCAAGCCATACAGTCCCCGCCGGCGGCAGATGCACAGCATCCGCCGCCGTTTTCCATGGGTAAAGGAAGAATTTAAGGGCAGCCGCCCTTTGTGACGCAAATATGCGAAAAAAGTAGTGCATTCGTGTTAAGGATATGATATAATTCCTTTCACGAGTTTTAGATAAAGGAATTAATGCTATGAACTATGTGGTGGTGGATCTGGAGTGGAATCAGGCAATGAGCTCCAAGTCCTCCGTATTCAACAAGCTCCCCATCCATCTCAGCGGGGAGATAATCGAAATCGGCGCGGTAAAGCTCAACGAGGACATGACTCCCGGCGAGGAGTTTACTATTGATGTCAAGCCCGTCTACTTCAAGCGCATGCACTATAAGGTCAAGAAAATAACCGGTTTTGACAAAGAGCGCCTTGCCAACGGCTTCTCTTTCCCCGAGGCTCTGGAGCGTTTCCGCGCCTGGTGCGGAGAAGATGTGACCTTTATCACCTGGGGCTGTGACGACCAGGGGATTCTAGAACAGAACATCATTATTCACGACTTGGACTGGGACTGGATAGACGGTTGGATAAATCTCCAGCTGATCTACAATCTCCAGACCGGCGGGGACAAAAACCAGAAGTCCCTCGCCAGTGCCATGGAGCATTTTGAAATTGAGCAGACCCGCGTCGCCCACGACGCGCTTGGGGACGCGTATAACACCGCCCTTGTCTGCACCAGGCTGGACATGGACGAGGGCCTGCGCCTTTACCCGGACGCAGGGCGGATCCTGGCCGCCCGTATGCCGAATTTCCGGCCTCCTGTAGAAAACGCCGGTCCGGAGCCCATTCTGCACGAGTCCTGCGAGGGCTTTGAGAGCAAGGCCGCCGCATTTGCCGACGAAAGGCTCTCTCGCTTCTGCTGTCCCGTCTGCGGCGCGGAGCTGAAGGGCGCCAAGTGGGTCAATCAGGGCGATCAGCGTTATATGAACGTGTTCTCCTGCCCGGAGCACGGCAGCCATCTCATGCGCGTTCGCTTCCGGAAGTCCTTGGAAGACAACAGTTGGGGCGTAAACATCCTCGTGTACGAGGCTGACGCGGAAATGCTGGACTTTTACAAGGCCAAAGCCACCCAGGCCCGCCGCCGGGGCCGCAGCCATTCCAGCCGCCGCAACCGTCCGGCGAAATAATCAGAAAATCCCGCCTTTTACGGCGGGATTTTCCCAGCTTGTCAAAAAAGTCCATGTCGGCCTTTTTTGACCGCGCTTTCCGCCGGGCATTTTGACGCTGTCAAAATGCCGCTTCGCTCAAAAGGCTTGTTTTCAAGCCTTTTGACGGCGGCTTATCTGATTTGAGGCGGGCCTTGCCCCCTCAAGCTCCCCCGCGGCGCAGTTATTTTTGCTTCAGCAAGCGTTTTTTACAGTCTCAAAGCCCTCCGGCTCAGCATGTTTGAACCGGAGGGCTTCGCGTTTTATTCTTCTTATTCTTCTTACTCTTCTTATTCTTCTTATTCTTCGTGCATGCCGTGCTTTTTCTCCCAGCGGCGGCGCTGGCGGACCCGTATGGCCTCCTGGGTCCTGTCCTTCAGGCTGGGAAGAAGGTCTTCCTCCACCTTATTCTTACCCCGGCGGATATAACGGACCGTGATCACCGCCACGGTCACGACCGGCAGAACAGACGCAAACAGGGCCAGGAAAGTAAACAGGGCACACCAGTCCTCTACACAACGGGCGGCGTTCTCCCAATAGGGATATACCACGCCCAGCGTCTGCATGGAGCGGCTGCCGAATTTACCCAGAAGCTTCACCCGGTTTTCAAAGGAAAAGCGACCGCTGTTCTGGATGATCTCGCCCTGCCCGATGGGGAATTTTTCCTTGGCAAAGCTGAGGGCAAAGCCGTCCACAGGCTCCGCCATAACAAGCTCATAGCAGTTTATTCCTGCGGTTTCCTCCAGCGCGGCATAGGCATCAAAGGACATATAGAGCCCCATGCCCGCGGTATAGGCCTTTTTGCTGGCAAAATCCTGCTCCCGTTCTATGACGCCGGCCACAACAAAAGGCGCGCCATTTATCTGCAGCTCCAGACCCTGCAGGTCCGTGCCGCCGAAAAGGAGCCAGGCCAGGTCCTCATCCAGGAGAACTCTGTCCTTCATCAGGTCGCTCTCGGAGATATAGCTGCCGCTTATGAGCCTGATGGGATGGAAATCAAAGAAGCGACCGCCCACGGCAATGGCAGAAACCTCGCTTTTTCCCAGGCTTGTGGAGGCGGTGACCTTTCCGGTCGTGCTCCAGGCGTCGGCAAAGAGACTGCCGCTCTCTTCCTCCACAGCCGCCTCCTTCAGCTTTGTCAGGATGGCGGTGCGGAAGGTGTAAACCTGCTCCAGGCCGATTTTCTCATCCACGGGAAGATAGCAGGAAAGCTGAGTGAACGCCAGCTCGCTCTCTCCCTGCCAGCGCTCCGCCGCCTGCTGGCCCGAAAGCTGCCGGGAGAGCAGCAGCGTCAGCCCCAGAAATACCAGAGCCGCCAGAGCCAGGGCGCTGTTCAGAACAGCAAAAAATATTCTTTTTTTCTTAGTCCATGGTTTTTTCATATCAGGTGTCGGCCATTCTCACCTGGTCTCCGTTCTTGACCGGGGCGTTGCTGGTGGTGATCACATAGTCCCCATAGCCCAGGTCGCCGGTGACGGCGGAATTGGTATCGTCGCTGGCCAGGACCTCCACATCCACGCGCCGGGCAATATACCGGTTGCCCAGAGGGGAGTTCTTGGCCTCGATTTTCAGCACAAAGCTGCCGTTGGTATCGCTGCGGATGGCGCTGTTGGGCACGATGGTGTCGTAGCCGGCGCTCTTGGAGCCTACGGAAATGGTGAGCTCCGCACCGGTGGTCACATCCCCCTCCAGATCAAAAGTCAGAAGCTTGTTGGTCTGGGGGTTCTTTGGGTCGATCTTTATATTGCTGAGGGTGGCCACGATCTGGCTGCCCCAGTAGTAATTGCTGACCGTAGCGCTGTCACCCAGCCGCAGGCGCTTGGCCTGGTCGTTGGTGACGGAAAAGCTGAGCGTATAACCCATATCCGGCACCTCAATGGTGCAAAGCAGATCATCTTTGAGCTTCATGTCGCCGGAGGTGCAGTCAATGGTCTGGACCGTGCCGGACACATTGGCGGTAATCTCGTTCTCCTCGCCGCCGGACAGCTCCCTGATCTTCTTCTGCTGCCTGCTGATCTGGGTCCCCAGATCCGACAGGTCTATCTGGGCCAGCATCTGGCTCTTTTCATCCTGAGCCTTCTTTTCAGCCAGTGCCTCTTTCAGTGTATAGTAATTGTCGGTGGCGGCGGTATAGGCGGCCTTTGCCTCCTGATAGGCAGCGTTGCCGAAGAGCAGATTGTCCAGCTCCTGCTGGCGCTGGTCCCGTACATTCTTGGCGGCGGTCACCAGAGGGTCAGGTGTGCTGTTAATGGCATCCAACGCCGCCTGGGCGGCGGCCAGTTCTTCAAGAGCCAGATCCAGCTCGCTCTTGGGCGGCTCCGTTGCCGGCGGGGTCTCTGTGGCCTCGGGTGGGGCGCTGGTCTCGGCGGCAGCCTGGGTGCTGGTAAGCCTGTCCACCTCGGCCTGGGCCCTGTTCACCCGGTCGATGGCGGCCTGACGGCGGGCCTCAAAGGCGGCCTCAGCCTGTACCAGCGTCGCCTCCGCCTCCGAAAGCCGCTCCCTGGCGGCAGCAATGTCCCCGCCGGGGCCTATGGCGCTGTCCATCTTGGCCTTGGCCTCGTCCATGGCGGTTTTGGCGGCATTGACCTTTCTCTCATCCGCGGAATAGTCAAACGTGGGCATGCTCAGCGCGGCCTTTTGATAGCTCACCTGAAGGCTGCGCAAGGTGTCCTGGGCAGTCTCCAGCGCCTCGCTGTCCCCCTCGCCCAAAACGAAGAGCACATCTCCGGCATTTACCTCCTGGCCCACTTTCACCATCACCGCCCTGATCTCCCGGTTCTCCTGGGCCTTGACCTGATGGCTGCCATTGGCGGCAACGGTGCCCTTGCCCCGTACCTGGGCAACAATAGAACCGTCCGTCACATACTGGGTGGCCACCTCGGGCAGACTTCGGTTCAAAAAGGTGTTGGAAAAGAATGTAAGCACCAGCAGCACCGCCAGGAAAATAATGGCGGCGTTCTTGACCCACTCTCTGTTTTTTGGTTTGAATTCCATTTGTTTTCTCCCTTTCTCAGCCTTTGACGCTGCCGGAATTTGCAATGCCCTCCACCAGATATTCCTCTCCGTGGAGGAACAGCAGCAGGGACGGTATCATATAAACTGTGGCCATGGCAAAAGCAAGGCCGATCTCCCCCGCATTAATGGAGGAAAGGAACACCGAGAGCGGCTGAGAGTCCGCGTCCTGAAGCAGAATGAGGGGCTGCTCCACCATGTTCCAGTAGTCGATAAAAACAAGAATCGCAATGGAGTACAGCGCCGAGCGGCATTGAGGCAGGCAGATCTTCGTGAATATATCCCACTCTCCCGCCCCGTCCACTTTGGCGGCCTCGATGAGCGCATAGGGGATGCGGCGCATGAACTTTGTCAGCAGGAAAACCGAAAAGGGGGCGAATATCCCCGGCAAAATAATTGACCAGCGGGTATTGATTATGCCCAGCCACTGGCTCACAAGATAATTGGGCACCAGGGTCACCTGGTAGGGCATGAGCATGAGAATAACATAAAAGAAGAAAATGCCGCTTCTTATTCTGCCCCGCCAGCGGGTGAAGCTATACGCCGCGATGGAGGCCACCGCCACCTGGAAAAGGACGATGGGCACCACAAGAATGAGGCTGTTCCAGAACTTCAGCAGATATTCCGGGGATTTTATCAGTCCCGTCACATACTGGGAAAGCGTGACCTTATCGGGAATGAATTTGAGATTTACCGTTTTTGAGACATAGCCGCCGCTTGTGGTGGAAAAAATCATGCCGTAGTTCGAGTTAATCTCCGCCTCGGACATAAAGGAGTTTGTAATGGTCAGCACAGTAGGCAGCAGAAAAGCCACGGCAAAAAACGCGCAGAGCAGGAACATGGCCCCACGGCCAAAATAGCGCTTCTTTTTCATCCCTCCACATCCTTTCCGAACCAGTCCTCCGCCTTAAAGAGCAGCGCAATGATGATAACCATCACGATGGCCATGACCACCGCCGCCGCGGAGAGCTTTTGATAATCGAGAGAGCGGAAGGTATTGTTCATAAAGTGCTGAAGCATGTAAAGCTTTTCATAGGGATAGTCTCCTGTCAGCAGGTATACCTCCCGGAACACCTTGAAAGAGTTGATCAGCGAGAGGATGGTGACAAAAAGCACCGTGGGCGAGAGATAACGGAGCTTTATGGCAAAGAACTTATAGCTCTCGGAGGCCCCCTCCACATCGGCCACCTCCAGAAGCTCCTTGGGTATATTTGCCAGACCCGCCATGAAAAGGATCATGTTGTAGCCCAGATTCTTCCAAAGGAACAGGATAATAACGACGATCTGGCAGTATTCCGACTGGAGCCAGTCTATCTTGTTGGCCCCAAAAAGCATCAGGAATTCATTCACCGTGCCGTTGTAGTTGAAAAGCACCTGCCAGATCAACACCACCGAAGCCACCGGCACCATCATGGGGCTGAGGAAGAAAGTGCGGAACTCGCTTTTCAGCGGAATACGGCACTCCAGCATCAGCGCCAGCACCATGGCCAGCACCACTGCCAGCGGCACGGCAAGGGCAGAAAAGCTCAAAGTGTTTTTTGCCGCCATAATAAAGGCGGAGTTATCAAAGAGCTTTATGAAATTATCCAGAAACACAAAGTTTCTGGAGCCCACCCCGTCGATCATGGCGTAATACACCACCACGCCGAAGGGCAGAATAAAAAACACGCCCACTCCCAGAAGGCTGGGCGACAGAAAACAGAGACTTTTGCCAAAGTCTCTCAATTTATCTTTTGTTATTCCGGTTTTTTTCATTTACGTTACCGTTTCGTAATATATTGTGCCATCGCCTGAGCATATTATACTACATTTTGTCTGCCCATGCAATAGTGCCCTCACGGCGTCGGCAGCGCGCCCGTTTTTCCGGAGGCACTGCCCGCGCCGTGACATCAAGCCGCGCAGCCGGGCGCGGCCGGGTAAAAACATCCTGCCGCAGGGACGAAGTTCCTCTCCGCCCCTGCGCCGTTTTTTCCGTGCGGGGCCGGGTTCCCGGCCCCCGCGATTTTCTTTTCAGGGTATCTTCCGCCATCCAGAGCAGCGGCTCTTAAAAAAGCTTCTTCCGCTCCGTCAAGAACAGCGCTCGTCTTATCTCTGCTCGTTTACATAGATATTGGCCTTGCTCTGAATCAGTTTCGCAACATCCTCGGCAGATTTCTGGCCGGCAAAGAAAGCCTGGGCCTGCTCTTTGACAATGTCAAAAACACTGCTGTTGTAGTCGGCAAGTCTGGTGGTGCTGTTTATCAGGTCTCCCAGTCTGTCGGCCTGTTCCTGCGTCAGGGCGTAGAATTCAACAACGCTGCCGTCGGGCATGCCCATGCCGCCGGTGCTTATGGGGATCTTCTCGCCGTTCTCGTCAAGCAGGAAGTTGCCCTCGGCGTCCTGCTGGTACTGAGGCGTCATGGCCTCCTTGAGCTTCTCGTTGTAGACATTGAGATTGGTGGGCAGGCCCCCGATATTCTTCTGATAATCCTCGGTATAGAACATCCGCAGGAACTCCCAGGCAGCGTCCTTGTTGGCGCAGTTGGCGCTCATGGCAAAGCCGCTGGTCAGATTCAGCATGCTGCCCACACCGCTGGCAGTGGGGTAGCCAATGTAGGTGGACTGGCCGCCAAAGTTTGCGTCGTTATACTGAAGGTCTTCAAAAGAGTATATACTGGCCTGCATGAGCATCTGCTTGCCCTCGGCAATGCGGCTCTGGTCGCTGTCCTCGGGGGTATACTCGTACTTTTCCCAGTCAAAGCTCTCGGGGAAAAGGGCGGCAAAGTTCAGAAGGTCGATGAATTCCTGGCTGTCGAAGTGGCACTCGCCGGTGCTCCAGTCCACGAAGTTATCCATGTCCAGCGCCAGGCAGGTTTGGAGAATATCGTCCCTGACGGTATAGACACTGAAGGGAGTGCAGCCCTCGGGCATGGTGGCAAGCGCCTCGTTCAGCTGCTGATAGGTCCAGCCCGGGGTATCGCCCACGACGGAGGCGGCGCCCATAACCGTCTGCACAGAGAAAGAGGGGCAGGTGGCATAGAGCTTTCCGTCCACCTCAAGGGCCTTGAAAACGTTCTGGAAGAAATCATCTCTGCTGAAATCGCTGTCGGCGTCAAGGTAGGGATAGAGATCCTCCAGCAGACCCTTGGCGGCAAGCTGGGCATAGGGCATGCCGTTCATAGCCAAAAGGTCGGGCATATTGCCGGCCATGATCTCGGTGGTGAGCTTCTTGAGGCCGGCGCTGTAATCGTCCTCGGTGTTATACTCGGAATAGTCCTTGACCTCGATGCGGACCGTATCGCTCTTGCGGTTGAAATCAATGATGCTGCTGCGGACATTCCAGTCCAGATACTGGACGGCCAGGGTCAGCGTCTCTTTATGAGGTACAGAGTCATAGGGCACCTTGGTGAGGGTGACAAGCTCGGTGGTGGTCGTCTGGTTCGCATTGTCCCAGTGGTTCAGAACGCCGGTGATCCTGCCGTCGGAGCTGACGGTAACACCCTGCATTTCATCGCCGTTTATATCGCAGTTGATCCAGTTGAGCAGCTTTACGCTCTCCTGGGTGTCTATCTTATAGCCGTAGAAATTAATGCCGCTGGTGTAGTACAGGTCATAATCCCCGCCGCCGGAGACAAGGGTATAGGCGTCCCGGGGCAGCTCAATATCCTCGCCGAAAGCCTTGGCGGCGGTGTCCACTAGGGAGAGGCATATGCCCTTCTCACCCCAGTTGAGTGCGCCGACGCGGCCGTCCTTCAGGCGGACAAGATTATCCAGATAATTTTCGCTCTCAATAACGTAGGCGGTGGTCCCGTCGGGCGCGATGGCGCGGATCTGCATATCGCTGGTTACGAGCAGGTTGCCTGCGTCATCAAGCACGGCGCCGCGGCCGCTGATGTAACTGCCCTCCTGGGTCTCAATGGGAGCGGCGCTTATCTCGGCGCCGGTCTCGTCAAGGCAGCGCAGGAAGAACTGATTCGTGGACTGATAATAGTTCCAGTATTCCTCGCTCTCCTGGGTCACGCCCTCGGGGGCCTCGCTCCAGGAGGTGTACATGGCCTCAATCACAACAAGATTGCCATCCGCGCCCAGAGCCATGCCGGAAATATTGGAATTGGATCTGTAATCCCGCTTTCCCTCGGTGTTCTCCGGGGCTGTCATGGGCACATAGCCCTCCAGAAGCTTGCGGCTGCCGTCAAAGCCCACGAAGTAGAGCCTTGTCTGGTACACGTCGTACTGGCCCTCGTATTGCACAACGGCCCCCTCGGGGATGTTCTCGCCTACCTTTTCATAGCTGGAGGCATAAAAGCCATCGTCCGTATAGACGCTTGGCACGAGAGAGTTCCTGCCCTCTCCGCCAAGCTCCGTAAATTCCGCGGTGTAAACGAACGCGGGCGTCTCTTCCTTGTTCCCGCCCTTATTGCCGGCGGGCTCTTCTCCGCTCTGGTTTCCCTTGCCGCAGGCGGCCAGGCTGAAAGCCATCGACAGGACGAGAAGCAGCGCAATTAAAGTTTTTGCCTTTATCTTCATTTTGTCCTCCTGAAAAAATTTTTATTAATTAACTAAAGGCGCTTGTGTCGAGAGTATTGTAACACATTGATCCCGTCTTGTCTCTTAAACTTTCTTAAATGTTGAAATTTTGTTTGTGTCGCAGGATTTTTGTGTTACAATGAAAACACGGAGGGGGATTATCATGCCTGTTCTTTCCCATGTTCTTATCGTAGATGACGATCCCGACATCAGAAAAGTTCTCAATCTTCTTTTGAAAGATTCTTACCGAGTGGCCGAGGTTTCCGACGGAGCCGCCGCGGTGGACTATATAAAGGAACACCCGGACACGGATCTTGTCATTCTTGACGTTATGATGCCCGGCCTCTCCGGCATTGAGGCCTGCGGACACATCCGGGAGTTTTCCAAAGCGCCCGTACTCTTTCTTACGGCAAAATCCGGCGAGGACGACCGGCTCTCCGCCTATAAAAGCGGAGGGGACGATTTTCTCTCCAAGCCCTTTTCCCAGGCGGAGCTGCTGGCCAAGGTCAGCTCCCTGCTGCGCCGTTACAGAGAGTACCGCGGCAAACCGGAGGCTGCCCTGGCAGTAGAGAATCTGGAGGTTGACTTTGGAAGCCACAGCGTAAAATGCTCCGGTCGGGCCGTCACATTGACGGATACGGAGTATGCCATTCTGGAGTTTCTGCTGAAAAACCGCGGCATGACCGTAACCGCGGCGGAACTTTACGAGGCGGTCTGGCAAGAAAAATTTCTCCCCGGCTCCGGAAACACCGTCATGGTTCATGTGCTTAACCTGCGCCGGAAAATAGAGGAAAATCCCTCCAGCCCGAAAATCGTCCGCACCATCTGGGGAAGGGGTTATCAGATTGACTAAGCGCCTTAAGCCCCCCGCCTCTCTCGACGCCAAAATGCTCTACGTCATTCTCACTGCCCTGCTGGCGGCGGGGTTTGTGTTTGTGGCAATATACGGAATGGGGAATTTGGCCGTTGAAAAAATTTATCTCAGCCCCGAGGCCGTGTCCGCGCGCAAAGCGGAGATATACTCCCGCTTCAGCAGCTATGTGAACGCCAACAACGTCTCCGGCAGCGACTCGGATGCGGTGGCCCTCTGGAATTCGGAGAATCAGTATACGACCATACTGATATACAAGGACAACTCCCTGGAGATGCGCGTGGCCGACGGGGAGGCCCAGTCCTCCGCCAGCATGCAGAACTTTGACCGGCAGCAGTATTCCAGTCAGTATGGCAAGCTCTATCCCATGCGCTTTGCCGACGGGGTGTATCAGATTGCCATCGGGGATAGCAGCCACAACCGGGAGTACATGGTAAACCGCTTTGTGGCTCTTATTGTGGCAAGCGTTACCTTTGTGGCTATCATGCTGGCCTATGTGCGGCGGCTCACCCGGCGCATTATCCGGCTGTCCCGGGAGGCCGTGGAGATCGGGGCCGGTGATCTGGAGCGGCCCATCACTGCCGGCGGAGAGGATGAGCTCTCCATGCTCGCCCGGGAGATGGATAACATGCGCCGCTCGGTCATAGAGCGCATGGGCAACGAGCGCCGGGCCTGGCAGGCAAACAGCGAGCTCATCACCGCCATTTCCCATGACATCCGCACCCCCATGACCACTATGATCGGTTATCTGGGGCTTCTTAACGAGAGCGGCTTTGAGGACCGGGAGCGCTGCAGCCAGTTCTGCTCCTCCGCCTATGACAAGGCCATGGAGCTTAAAGACCTGACGGACGAGCTCTTTAAATATTTCCTTGTTTTCGGCCGCTCAGACCTTGAAATGAACATGGAGCCCTTTGATGGCCGGCTTCTCACGGAACAGCTTCTGAGCGAAGCAGAATTTGACCTGGGCGACGCCGGCTTTACAATAAGCCGCATCGAGTTTGAGGGCGAGTGCAGCGTGACGGTCGACCCCATGTATCTCAAGCGGGTTATGGACAACCTTGTGTCAAACCTGAAAAAATATGCCGACCGCTCCAGGCAGGTCATGATCATAACCGAGCTTAAAGACGGCGCTCTCTCCGTCTGCATCTCCAACTACATCGCCCGCTCCATGGACAGGGTGGAGAGCACCAAAATCGGCATACGAACCTGCGAGAAGATAATGGCCCATATGGGCGGCAGCTTTACGACCACAAAGGACGAAGAGCATTTCGCCGCAGAGTTTACGCTCCCGGCCCGGGCATGCCCGGAACCGGAGCCCTCCGCCCGATAAAACAACGCATGGGCCGGAATAGGCGGCATTAAACAACCCGCAGCAGAAATCAGGCGATAGTCCCTTGCACAGTTTATGCACGCTGGACGCCCCCTCGCGCTCCCCCGCTTTGGCACTGTGACTGCATTGGTTTTTCCATATAGGCAGTCTGGACGCCCCTTGAAAGCTTTTGCTTTCAAGGGGCGCCCAGTATTTTCACATATTGTAATTGTTCATGCTCCCAATCCGGCGGCAATATTCGGACATACCGCTCCCTGTAATCATCACCCCGAGCAGCGGCAGCATGCAGATCGCGATCATAGCGCCCCAAGGGACCTTTTTCAGCACCTCGGAGCACTTTGAAACGCCAATGATTGGAAATACAGTCAGCGCGGCAAAAAACAGCGCGGCAAAAGGGCCCTTCATTCCGAGCAGCATAGCAGCGACCATCCCCGCAACATAAAGCAGCCAGCGGTATTCCCGAGCCGAACGCTTGACCCAAAGGGCCTGTATCCCAATTCATATGGATACAGGCCCTTTACACTTGACAACGCCAAAAAAGTGCGGCCTGTCTATAAAGAAAGCTCATAAACTTGCCATGCACTTGTCAGGTTTATGTGTTATAATAAAATCCGAGGTGTTGATATGCAGATAAACAGACTATTTAAGCTTGTTTACTATTTATTGGTCAATGGTAAAACTTCAGCTCCTGAACTTGCAGAAAAATTTGAAGTTTCAACGCGAACGATTTACAGGGATTTAGATGCCATCAGCGCAGCGGGCATTCCGATCTATACCACGCAGGGAAAAGGCGGCGGTATATCTTTGCTGGAAAGCTTTGTTTTGGACAAGTCTTTGTTTTCGGAAAAAGAAAAAGAACAAATACTCATGGCTTTACAGGGCATCGCTTCCGTAGAGGGCGAAAATGCGGATGAATTATTGTCCAAATTATCAGCACTTTTTCAGATGGAAGCTACGGATTGGATCGAAGTTGATTTTTCCGGCTGGAATAAAAATGAAGCAGACAGGGACATATTTAATGAGATCAAAAAGGCTATTTTTGACCGGCACATGATCACATTTTCTTATTTCGGCAGCGACGGACAGCATTTGTCCCGCTCTGTGAACCCGCTTAAATTGATTTTTAAGAGCAAGGACTGGTATTTATATGGATTTTGTCTTTTGAGAAATGACTACCGCTTTTTTAAATTAACACGCATAAAACACCTGGTCATCTCTCACGAAACCTTTATGCGGGAGGTGCCGGAACCGCCAAAGACAAGGATGGTAAGCAAGAATTACAATACGGTTTCTGTAACTTTGAAATTTTCACCCCAGGCAGCTTTTCGCGTATATGACGAATTTACTGACTGCATTACAACAGACAGCAAAAACAATCTGTATGTAATCGCCAAACTTCCGGACAATGAATTCGTATATAATTATCTGCTTACATTCGGAGATACCGTTGAGGTGCTTGCCCCGGCCCATATTCGAAAGGCTGTAAAAGATAAGGTATGCTCTGTTCTAAAAATTTATGAAGCCTGACACGGGGTTTCATGTTTTGCCCGCTATACTTCTGTTTGTGAAAGGGGAGTTAAGATGAAATACGAATGGAAAAAGCAAGAAAAGACATTATATGGAGCAAAGAAAACGCCAACTCTGATTACAGTTCCCAAGCAAAGTTATATTATGATAAGCGGAAGTGGAAATCCAAACGATCCGGCCTTTTCAAGCCGAGTCACCGCGCTGTATTCGTTGGCCTATGCAATAAAAATGGACTATAAAGCGGCTGCAGCCATAAGCGGCTGTGAGGTGCACGACTTTTCTGTCTATCCATTGGAGGGTGTGTGGAACCTGAAACACGGCGGCAAGCTGATTAAGGAAGATCTGGAATATACCATTATGATACGGCAGCCGGATTTCGTCACCGAAAAGATGGCAGCGGCAGCATTGGAACGGGTAAAAACAGGAAAGCCAAACCCTCTGTATGCTGAAATACGCTTTGATACGATGGAGGACGGAAAATGTATCGAGATCTTGCATATCGGGCCTTATGATGATGAACCCGCCTCATTTGAGAAAATGGCGCAATTTGCAAAAAATAACGGCTTGGAGCGCAGGGAAAGCAGGCATAGAGAGATTTATTTAAATAACGCAGGTCGGGTTGAAAAAAGCAAGCTCAAAACCATTTTGCGTTATTCGGTGAGGTAGCTTAACTTTAAACGTGATTCCAGTTTTCCCCATAAAACTTCATGCGCAGACAGCACACCACGAAAATGGGCAAAGCCATGCGCATGAAGTTTTCGTGCATCATTTCCGGTTGCCCCGAAGGGGCGGGGAAATGGCACATTCAGATTTTTGCCATGTTTTCCATAGCAAAACAGATATCAGTTTGCGGAGGAATATCCATGGAAAGCAAAGCGCTGGTCGTGATTGATATCCAAAACGGCATTATGAAAAAATATAAAAGGAATCATTGGCAATATTAGCACCGCCGTTGATTGGGCTGCCGCTCACGATATTCATATGGTTTATATGAAGCACAATAATTTATCTTCGCAAGCAAGAACCTTTAAGCCGGGCACGCGCCGAACTGGTTCCGGATTTGAAGATTGTATCCGAAAACATTTTTATAAAACCCAGGGGGAATGCATTAACAAATGAAGATTTTACTGCATTTATAAGGAAAACGAAATTAGAGAATTCTATATTGCCGGGGCCGACGCCGCGGCCTGCATAAAATCCACTTGCTATAATATGGCAAAAGCAGGTTATATCGTTCATGTTTTTCTGACTGCATTATCAGTTGTAATAAAAGGAAACCGGGCGAACTGCTTCAATACTATGTGAGCAAGGGTTGCCATGTTGAAAATCTAAGCAACGTGATCTAAGGTGTTTTTGGAAAAATTTGATCCGCGGCTCTTTTTCGAGCCGGCACAACTTAAATCCCATATATGGTTGGCTGGAGGCACTATAATATGAAATACACATGTGTGGTTATATCCGTATCGGACATCAACATTGCGAGACAGTTTTACGAGAATTTATTTGGATTAGAGGTATATCAGAATTACGGAAGAAATATTGCTTTTACCTGTGGTCTGGCATTACAGCAGGATTTTGATTGGCTTGTAAACCTCCCCAAAGAAAAGGTCATGAAGAGAGCCAACAATGCGGAGATTGTCTTTGAGGAACGGGATTTTGACGGCTTTTTGAAAAAGCTGACAGAATACCCGGGCATCGACTATCTGGGAGAGCCCATTGAGCATAGCTGGGGGCAGCGGGTCATTCGGTTCTACGATCCGGACGGACATATTATCGAGGTCGGTGAGGATATGAAAATGGTCATCCAGCGTTTCCTGAACGCCGGGATGACAATGGAAGAAGTGTCCGTGAAAATGGATGCTTCCGTTGAGGACCTGGAAAAACTGCTGTACGCCTGAGGAGTGATGCGGTACCGGTCTGTCATGAACGATAGGAAAGTCGATTTGGAAGAGTGGAGCTGCAGAAACCTGTTTCAATTATATATCTCTAAAATGTGTATTGCCCCGTCGAACCCTCTGTAGCAAAAAGCGAGTGTCCTTAACAGCATCTCATGTACTGTAGGAACGCTCGCTATGGTGTGAATATTCATAACAATACCTGCATAAAAAAGAGTGTCCTTAACTTATGTTAAGAACACTCATACTGGTGCGCGAGGCGGGACTTGAACCCGCACGCCCGGAGTGAGCACTAGAACCTGAAAGCAAGAAAAGACCCATAACAAGGCGTTTTTCGTTCTCTTTGCTCAAAAAGGCAGGTGATTTTGAAGCCCATTGTTATGCCCGCTAGCGTACGAAAATGGATTTGTTCGGAATTTGTTCGGAAAACGGCAAGTCGAATTACCACCCTAATACACCGCTCTGATGGCTCCAACTGCGGAACTATGAGAGGGGTGTATTTTCGTTGACATTATTAGTGGCCTGTATAGGGATGACCCGTGGATTCTTCGTAGGCATCCATTGCCCATTTGAAATTTTCATAGCATTTTTTGCACACACTTGTTCTTGCAATACTCATATAATTCCCGCCGCTATCCCCGGGATAATATGAATTTCCACATGATGAACACTTGATAGGTTCATATGAAGAAGAACTTGTCCCTCCATTGGCGCATGATGCTACAATGGCAATAATAATAATGAGGATAACAAAGATCAGACAACCGGAGTTCTTAGATGCATTTCCTTGACCATTGTTTTCTGAAGAATTTTTCTCCTGTGATTGAGTATCCATTCTTACCTCCTGTATTCTTAATTGGTGTCATAATCTGGATATATTCATATCCTACCAGAAAGAATACAATAATGCAAGAGCGGGGGTGTTGGAATGGAAAAATTTTCTCCGAAAAAGGCGGACAAGGAAGTAACAACGATCCGCATTCCGAAAGACATTCTTGATACAATCGACATGAAATCTGCCGAATACGGCATTTCCCGCAACGAGTTTATCAATCAATGTATTCTATACGCTCTGAATAATATGGACGATAGCAACAAATGACCGGGGCAGCTTCGCCCCGGCTCTTCTTTTACCATCCCCCGTGTGAGTAGTAGTATTCTTCGGCTTCTTCGTAGTCGCTGAAATCGTCCCTGTTCCAGTCGTAGAAATCTTCTGGGTGATAGAATCCCTCTGTGTCGAGGCTTGGTGTTATGTCCGTGCGCTGTGTGCTTGGCTTTGCCGTAGGTTTCGGGGCGGGCTTCTCTGAGGGCTTGGGCGTAGAACTGGGGCGATAGCCGGACGTCCTGTTATAGTCGGAAGTATACCCGCCCCCGGTGTAACCGCCCTTTGGGGACGGTTGCAGGATAGCAGCAAGGATCAGCAGGAAGACCACAAACAAGATTAAGAAGCAGACCGCGTTGCTGTTTTTCATATTTTCCCCCTCACATTCCGTACTCTTTCACCCGGCGATAAAAGGTGTTTGCTTTGAGCTGGGTTAGCTCCATGGCCTTGACCGCCGTGATTTCTCCCGCTCTCCACCGTGCGCATACAGCTCTGAACCGCCCTGTATCAATCGGCGTCTTTTGACGGCCTTTGTATTTGCCTTGGGCTTTGGCTATCGCTATGCCCTCCCTCTGCCGTTGTAGGATGGTCTCCCGCTCCAATTCAGCCATTGCGCCAAATACCGTTAGCATGAAACGCCCTTGCGGTGTGCCGGTGTCCACGGCCTCTTTCATGCTGATAAACTGGACGCCTTTGGCTTGCAGTTGTTCCACGATGGAAAGCAAGTCCCGTGTGTTGCGGGCGAGGCGGGAGAAGTCGGAGCAATACAGGGTGTCCCCTTCCCGCACAAAGTCCAGCATCTTTTTCAGCTCTGGACGGTCGGTGTTTTTCCCGCTGGCCTTATCTACGAAAACTTTATCCGCGCCGATCTCCTTTGCCGTCTGGATTTGCCGCGCTTCATTCTGCTCTACCGTGGAGCACCGCGCATAGAATACTTTCATTTGAATCCCTCCGAAATCTGAAATATGTCAGAGTAAAAAATACGGCTTAATTGAAACGCCTATCTGCTCTGTCAGATGGCTACACCCTATTGACACGCGGGGGTCACCCCTTTGCGGTATATGGTGCAGCCGCATGAACTCCCATTAGTACAAACAATCTTCGTACGGGAACGGGTACATTTTCCCGATCTTATCCGTGATATTGAAATCAGCATCAATATTGTTGACCGTGATTTCTACCACGCTATGCCCGGCCTCTTTCAATGGGATTTCCAACTCGGCACGGTGAACCATATGCAGACGCTTGTACATATTATCTGCTGTCATGTACTCGGTTTTGTAGTTGATGGAGGCTACTTCCCCCATGTATCTATCATTCTGAATTGCTATCCCCATGCGCGGGTGTATCCGGTCTGCTAAGGGTGCGTTATTGGTGATGAAGTGGACGGCCTCATGTCCGTCATCGTACTTTGCAATAATGGCGTATGTTCTCATGGTATCCCTCCGTTGAATTATCCTTTTCAAATCTTCTGATGGGTTGGCTGTCTCACCTCCCCCGCCGGGGAAGTGCAGCCTTCCCCGGCCTTTGTATTGTTGTTGGTGTTGTTGCGCTGTCCCTGCTGAGGTATCTCTGTCTGTCAGCCGATCATGGCTTGCAGACAGTCCCCACAAATGAGGTTTAACGGCTTCCCGGAGCGGGCTACGGCATGGCAGCACGGGCATTCATAGCGGTAGTTATGGGGCTTTGTCGTTCCCGTTGTGGTGACGGCTACGCCGCCGTTTGCGGCATTGTTGCCGCCCGTGATGCGGATTCCTCTGGATTCGTTGCGATTGATGCGGATTTCTTCAATGTTGTGGTCGATGATCCATTCAAGCAGGCTGTCAGCGGGGGCGGTGTGTGCCCATCCGTATTTGTCGGAGCGGGTGACAATCAATCCGACGCTTTCAGCCGTGGCCTTGAATTGCTTGTTGTGGTATGTGCCTCCCCGGCTACAGTCCTGGACATGAAGCACGCAGTCATTGTACATATGGCACATTTCATGCAGGAGCGTCCCAACGGTATATTCTATCTCCCTGTCAAGTGTTCCCGCCCCGATGTTAATTTCGTGCTTCTGTTCTTCGCCGTTGACCGTCCAGATTTTGGAGACAGAGTAGTGACCATATGCGCGGGGCGTACTCTGAATGGTGATGATAGGCGTTTCGAGCTGTCCGGCGAACAAGTCTTCATTGAGCATTCGGAACAGTTTTTCAAGCTGTCCGGCGAGGCGAGAGGTCTTTGTTATTTCTTTCATGGTGGTGCTCCCTTCTACTTTCTTCTTGACGGGGAGGGAGTAGATAGGCTATAGTGTGTCTGCCTACTCCCTTTGATGGTAGTTGGTCTTGGCCTCTTGTGCTTCTGCTTTGGTCGGCTGGTGGCACAAGGGGTCTTGTTTCAACTGATGCTGAATCTTCTGCTTGTGCTCTGCTTTGTGTACATCTTGTACATCTCTCCGTGCTCTTTCTTAAAGGCGGTAGTATCAAAGCGATTGCTCAACACGGTAGTGAAACGGGCAATGTACTGTCCGGCCTCCAACTCTTCCACGCCGCGCTTATCCATCTCGCGCTTGATTTCGTCCTTGATCGCCTCCACCTCGGCGGTGGCCTCTGCAAGCAGCGCCTCCCACTCTTTCAAGGCTTCGATCTTCCCGGTGATTTCAAAAGTGCTCATTTTTAATTCTCCTTTTCTTCTTTTGGACGCCGCCCCGTCAGAGACTGTATCGGGTCTTGGGCTTGTGCACCTCTGTATCGTTTCCGGCTGACTGGCGGGCGGCTTGCTGTCCTGTTGTGGCTTTATGATAGCACATTGCGCAATGGTCGTCAATATGGCACATTGCACAATGTTCTTCCTCGCGCTTTGTTGAATTTGCACATTGCGCAATGGTCTGCTCTGGTGTATACTATACTGGAGGTGGTAACAATGGCATACAAAGAAAAGAGGGACGCGTTTGCCTACAACAACAAGTATAATAAAGAGGCATATGATAGAATCAACTTCACCGTTCCAAAGGGAAAGAAAGAGCTAATTCAATCGGCAGCAGCGCAGACAGGCGAGAGCGTCAACGGGTTTATTTGGCGTGTAGTACAGGAAGAGCTTGAACGCGTGGCGCAGGACGGACAGCAGATAGCCGGGGATGGTTCTGGTTTTTCAGAGGGTGTTTCTTCTGTAGATTTGATATAGTCGGTTCATCTCTCACACAGAGATACGGTTTTTCAGCAGTTTTAACAAAAAAAGAATCCACCCAGTACCCCTTTACGGTCTTGGATGGAATGAGCCGGGAGTATTCAATTGTGCGGCAGAAAGTTTTTGGCCTTATGCAATTTGCCACTTGGGCATTGCTCCCGCCTCTGGACAGCACTTGATTTTTCGCAATTCATTTTGCTATACTATCCATGACAAGTGAAGATTGACAACAGCCAAGCATCATAGCCTTGCGGTTCGCGGGCGCTGACCCAAGCGGTTAGTCGGATTTCTTAATGCAGGCGTATCCTATACCAAGGGATGCGTCTGTCTTTTTTTGTCCAGATGCGGCATAGCAGAGGCGTGGGTTGAACCTATGCGGCTAATAGTGGGCGAGTCACTGTAGTGCCTTATAATTGGAGGCGGGTTCCCTGTACACACCTTATAGTATGGAAGGCCTCAGCCGCGCCGGGAACGGCTTGACCCTGTTACCACCTTATAGGTGCGAGGATCGTCAATCATCACAGGAAATGGGGTGGTCGCACAATTCATTGTGAACCTTGAAAACAGAATATCGGGAAGTGTATAAAACACAGAGCGCGCCAGAGCCCTTCTGAGGGCTTTTGGAGCGGACTACAAGCAGATGGCCGCAAATAAACTAAGAGCAAAAAAAGTTCATACAGGTGTGCCAAATGGCGCACAGAGAAATCTGCAATCAAAATAGGAGTTGATATTCTGAGCTACATATATGACGGAATAGAAATTGAGGTCACACGGAAATGCAACCTTAGTTGTGCACATTGTTGCCGGGGTGAAGCTCAAAACATTTCTATAACGAAGCAAATCGTTGACAAGATTTTTGAAAGCATGGATTACTGCGCTAATATTTTCCTTGGCGGGGGTGAGCCGTTTCTTGAGGTTGAGATGATCGAGTACATTACAGATAAGGTAATTAAGCGCGGTTGGACTGACGTCACTATTCAAGTCACAACCAATGGAACCGTCTTAGATGAGCGCATTACCAATGCTTTTGCCAAATTCTGTAGTGTGGAGAAGAAGAACTTAGCTCATATCCGCGTTTCAAATGACAGGTTTCACAGTGGCTATGATTACTGGAGCGCGGTACGATATTACAGGGAACAATCGGCGGCGAATCCAATGATAATGGTTTCGTTAGCATCTTTATTGGAGACCATCGAAATAATAAGAAAATCCCCAGTGCCTATTGTATATGCCGGAAGGGCAAAAGCTTATATTGATAAACTGGAGAAAACGAAGGGGCCTCAACCGAAAGAGTGGCAAAGCATGTACAATCATAGAATAAAAATTGAGGGCGGTCATGTCCGCTGCCTGCTCAAAGTCTCTGCAAATGGGAAGGTCGGCTTTTCAGATATGCAAGAATATGAAGTGTTTGATAACTTATCGTTCGGGAATGTCTTGGATTCTTCTTTGGAAAACCTTGTCGATAAGAATAACGATCAATGTTTACTGACCTGCTTAGAGCATGGGCAACTTGTTGAAGCAGAAGGAAAATGCCGTGGGGCATTTGTAACAGCTACTAATGCCTTATCTGAATTTGGTATGTTAACCGCTATATATAGGTTAAGAGACTATGCCCACAAACAGTATCCGTTTATTCCCGCACAGGCTATTATTGAATCACTCCCTTTTCCAAAAAGAGAGGAATATATGAGCTTGTTAGACGCAATCGAGGATGATTATGTTGAAGCAGAAGCTACCCTTTTAGAATCCAATAATTATCAAGCTGCGTCTCCTGTAGTATTCGGCGAGTGTATGCCGACTATTTATGAAGATTGTGGAATTGTTAAAGCCTATAAAAAACGAGTTTTGCAACTCGCTATGTTGAATTCACAGTATCAGTCGGGAACGATAGAAAGTGATAACACCAAGATACTTGCTTGTGATATCGGAGAAGGGAAGAACGGTAGCCCCGCCCCTTCGCTGATTGAAGGGTTTATGCTAATGGCTCAGATGGCCGCGAAACTAATTACAGGTATCCCGAGGTAAAAATGGAACAAGCAAACGAGAATTTTATATGCCCTATCTGTTTGCGGCAAGTAACTGTTCCGTCTCATGTTTCCGTGATTGCACGGTACGGGAAACAGGATCGGGACTGGATCAACACTGATCTCTGTTCCGATTGTGCGGATGAAATAATAGAGTTTGTAAACGATCTAAAGGGAAGAATATGGTGAACACAGCATGAAAACAGACAGTTACCTTTGCACCTGCGCCCGCTGCGGGCGGGAGACCTACGCCGTATCCAGAATTGAATTTCGAGCGGGATATGGCAGCAAACACGATTTGGAAACACACAGCGTTATACTGTGCGGCGACTGCTTCGATGCCGTTTTAGATGAAGTTTACAGGCGGTTGCCGGTGGGCGCTGTGGAAGTCTGGGAACAACAGATAAAGGGGTGATGTGAGAACACTATGTCAGAATATGGATATGAATTCTTCACTGATAGCAATAGCGGAGAATCGTTCTTTATACACCGTGGCACAGGAGAAGTCATCCCTCCTGTAACTCATACCGTCCCGCAAGGTACATTTTTTGTTACGCCGGAACAACAGGAAGAGAATAGGCGTAGGCATGAAGCCGCGGAGCGCAGGCAGCTCAAAGAAGATTTGCGAAGCTACCAGCGCGAGAATCATAGTAGTCTTGGAAAAGATTTTTACTTTCTCCCCACAGTTGAGACATTTGACGGTATATCGCCTGAGATGGTGACCAGATTGATTTACTTGAATACATTTCTCCACCTAAACAGTAACCGTCTTATGCTGACGCAGCGCACGCCCTTATCCAGAGATGACTTGCCGAAAGTCCTAAAGTTGTCCAGGTCAACGGCAAGGAGGTTCTGGAATATGATATCTCCGAAATATGTGTGCGAGGCAGAAAGCGGGCTGGTTGTCAATGATAAGGTATTCAAGCGTGGGAAGCTCAACAACAAGGAACACTTGCAACTAATGAAGTTTTACATTGATGGTGTGCGAACGCTGTATACAGCAACAGACATGGGCAAACACAACAGACTTGGAGACCTATTCAAGCTATTGCCATTCGTAAACATAGAGTGGAATTTGCTATGCTATCCAGAATATGCCGCCGAAAAGGATTTAGACAAGATTAAACTGTTGTCCATGGCCGAGTTTTGTAGACTAATCGGCTATGATGTAGCACACCTTAATGATCTTGTTTCCACATATCGGAGTATTACCTTCAATGTGCGCGGAAGGAAAGAACTGTTTTGCAGTATGATCTATGACGGCGTACATAACAGCGAGGCAAAAATATGTATCAATCCTAATATTCTTTACTCTGGAACGGAGCCAGAAAAAGTAAAAGTCCTTGGCGCTCTTTGTCGTGAAATGCGCTAAAGTACCATAACAATGCCTCGTTCTCATTTCGTGAACAAGGTTATAAAGGACATTTTTCCGCTGTAACCGCCATAGCTACGGGCTTTTAGGTTCAGTTTTTCCGTTCTTCACTTTTCTCATTTCGTGAACTACTGGAGAACGACTAAAAGCCCTGGAATGACTGGAAATTCTGAGCTTTAGCGGGTTCTGAGTCATCTATTCTATTCGATCCATATTAACAAAGGGGGCGCAATCCAAAACGGGAACAAAAGCTTTTCACGAAAAAATCTTTGATTTGACGCATAGCGGAGAGCTGATGATCTACAGCTACAGACCGGGAAAGATTACCGACTATTTGACGGAAAACGAACTGCTATTTAAGATACTGACTACATACGGTGTATCCCCGTTTATTTGGAACGGGCGCATACGGTTCCAATTACAAGCCAACGGCGAACATTCTACCTACAGAATTCACGATCTGGCTTTTGCCTGCTATCACGGATATGTTTCGTCCTATGAGACTTGGAGAGATGAAATGCAATCTTTCCTTGACTGGAAACGCTTTAACGGATTTCAGATCGACCACGCGGACAGCAACGGGCATAACAACACCGCTTATAATCTATCCCTTATGCTGGGGACGCTAAACGGGACAAAGCACGATATAGTTTCAAGATTCAAAGCACCTGTCCGTTTATCTACTGCATATGTTGATGGGGAATATAGGATCGGCATTATCTGGGACACAGTACGCACGAGCGCCGGAAGCGGGCTGGCCGCGCTCTACCTTGCCTGCCATAGTGCGGAAGACTATGTTGACTGCCTGCGCTCTTTAGCACTGATAGACCCAGAATGGTATAGGCCACTGAAAGCAGAGGGCAAGTGGACAAACGGTAATAATTCATACTTCTATTCTGATATTGGACAGTCTATCGCGGCTCAAATGGAATTGGTGCATCTGAGCGGCGAGGTTTTCAACCACTATGTTTCTGGGTGCCTGAGCGGAGCGCTGACATTAAAGAGCGTTTCAACGCTGATTGTCGCTGAATCCCCATAACAAAGGGAACAATTCTATTTAATTATTTAAGTTTACATAATGCTGTCAATTATAATTTTTCTCTTCCAAAAGTCCAGCAACCATGCGGTTTCCCGGCTTTGTCAGAGCGCGATTATTCATGCTGAAACAGGCGTTGTTATGCGCTTTTTGAAACGGATAATTCAAGCAGAATGTGCAAAAAGGATCGTAAAGCCCATAACCGCGCGATTATCGTAGGGTTTATTTCTGCGTCCGTATCTGTCAGCTATTTTGCTTGGATTCTTGACATTTTACTTCAAATGTGAACGGAGGGATTCTTATATTTCAACTATAACAATCGAATGGCCTGATGGCGCACGGCTTGAAAAAGTCCGTTTTTCGGACTATACTGAATGCGGTAATTCGGCTTGCCATGGTGAAGGAGGTAAAGGAAAAATGGCAAGTCAACTACAGCACATAGAAGGGTACCTGATAGACGATAAAGGAACATGGACAGTCCGCGCCCGGTTTGCAGACACGCCGGCTGGTCGACGCAAGTTACATAGCAAGAGCACCGGGCTAAAGGTCAAAGGGAATAACAAGCGCAAGGCCGAGGCCGCGATGCGTGAGATCATCGCAGAGTGGGAAAGGCAAGTAAACGCTGCGCGCCCCATGGACAATCCATCCCTCAAAGATTGTATCAATCAATGGATGGAGAGAAAAAAGCTGACACTACGCCCAAACACATTAGCGGGGTACAAGGTTGCTGCGAACGCGCATATCATCCCGGAGCTTGGGCAAATCAATCTCTCCGATCTTACCCGCCAAGATCTTCAACGGTATTTTGAAAAGCTGCAAAGGGACGGTATCTCTGTTAGCACAATGAAAAAGCACCGTGTAATCATACAAGGTGCTCTGAAAGATGCAGTTTTGGACGATCTGCTTACAGTCAATGTGGCCGATAATATCAGCTTACCGAAAGGGAAAAAGTTTGAGGGAAAGGCACTAAGCGAGGCGCAAGTTGCGGATATGCTTGTCAAGCTGGAAGAACAGCCGGAGCCTATGAGAGCGGCGGTCACGCTTGCTGTGGTTTATGGGTTGCGACGCTCTGAGATATGCGGCCTGCGCTGGGAAGACATTGACTTTGAAAACAATGTGCTCCATATCCGCAACACCGTAACAGAGTTTAGCGGAACGGTCTATGAGGTCGAGGATACAAAAACGAAGACAAGTTGTCGTGACTTGTACCTTGTTCCAGATATGGCAGAATACTTGAATTATCTTCTTCAAGTGCAAAAACAGCATGGTATTTACAGCGGCAAGGTCTGTGTGCATTTGGACGGGCGAATGGTGAAGCCGGAGTATTGCACAAGGGTAACGATGCGCTTTCTCCGTAACTGCGGATATGAAGGGGTACGGCTGCACGATCTCCGCGCAACGGCTGCAACGATCCTTGCAAGCAAGGGCGTACCGATCAAACAGGTACAAGCATATCTTGGTCACAAGGATGTACAAACGACATTGGGCTATTATGTCCATGTGCTGGATCAAGACAAGATCAACACGGCAACAGTCATGGGAAATGTTATCGCCGGAGCGGGTTTTACTTCGTGCTGTTCGGAAAGTTGTTCGGAAAGCACCGATTCCGCCACAGATAATGTTATCCCCTTCCCGTCAATCGTGCTGGAAAAGTTAGCAGAAAAATAAAAAATGACCCCAAATCTTTCGATTTGAGGTCAAAATATGGTGCGCGAGGCGGGACTTGAACCCGCACGCCCGGAGTGAGCACTAGAACCTGAATCTAGCGAGTCTGCCAATTCCACCACTCGCGCATCTCTGGAACGCTTGACTATAATAGCAGATGGTTCCGCGCTTGTCAAGGCTTTTTTCCCGGAGGTCAACAATTTTTTCCTTTACAGTACCCGCGACAGGTGATATATTGGATTTGAATAAATTTGAGGAGGATTGCGATGGACATTAATCGAGCGGAGCTCAAGCGGCGCGCCCATGTGATAATCCGCGATTCAAAACCGAAGATTCTTTACGCAGGGCTCATCTATCTGGCACTGGCTGTGCTGATGGGCGTTCTTTCCGCCCAGATTGTGGGAATAAGCGTGCGCGATGCGAACCAGATCCTTCAGTATCTTAATGAAGGCGACACGCAGCGTGCCATGATCTATGCCCAATCCGTTGCCCCGTCCGCCTCGGCCTATCTGCTGGACACGGCGATGCAGCTCGTTCTCAGCATCGTGGGCGCAGGTTTCATAATTTTCCTTTTCAACACCATCCGCTCCGCCGGGGCCTGCTATGGGAACCTGCTGGACGGCTTTGGCTTTTTCTGGCGTGTTATTCTGCTGAACATTCTCGAGGCCGTGTTTATTACGCTCTGGAGCATGCTGCTCGTTATCCCCGGCATAATTGCCGCTTATCGGTACAGGCAGGCCATATATCTGCTCATCGACCACCCCGACTGGTCCGCGCTGGACTGCATCCGGGAGAGCAAGCGCATCATGCTGGGCCGCAAAGCAGAGCTTTTTATCCTGGACTTGTCTTTTATCGGCTGGATGATCCTGGCCGGTATTCCCTATGTGGGCTATATTGTCCAGGTCTGGACTTTTCCCTATATAAATACCACCTATGCCCTTTATTACATGGCCCTTACAGCCGCCCCGGAGTCCCGGGTGGAGCGCCCCTACGAGAATCCCCCCTGGGAGGGATAACAAATACCGCTCTTTCAAAAAGAAAGAGCGGTATTTTTATTAGTACATAGAGAAAAGCTGCGGCTTTGGCTTGTATTTTACGCCGGAAACAAGGCCCATGGCGGCAAACATGGTCATCATGGACGATCCCCCATAACTGAAGAAAGGCAGCGTGATGCCAATGACCGGGGTGATGCCGATGCACATGCCTATATTAATCAGGGTCTGGATCGTGACAGCCGAGGCGACGCCCACGCATATAAGCATATCGAAGGTCCGGCCGGAGTGGAGCCCCACACGGACACAGTGGACGATTATTACGACCAGCAGCAGGATCACCACCAGACAGCCGATCATACCCAGGGTCTCTCCGATGGACGCAAAGATAAAGTCCGTGTGTTTGCCGGTAAAAATTGTTGTGGCGTGCTCGGAGTCCACCCCGGTCATGCGGCCGGAGGCAAGGCTCATCTTGCTCTGGGTCGTCTGCCAGGTGATGCCGTAGCCTGTGGGATCCACAGAGGGGTCATAGGGGGCCACAAGACGCTTCTTCTGATAATCCTTGAGAAAATAATTCCACAGCAGCGGTATCGCAGCGGCCACAGCGGCAAAGCCCGCCGCAAACCAGTACAGCTTTACTCCCGCCGCAAACAGCATTAAAAGGAAGATGCCCAGAATGATGGTCGCGCTGCCCAGGTCGGAGGAAACCACGACGATCATGCCGAACACCGCCAGAAAGTGCACCGCCATCTGCACAAGGGAGGTAAAGGCATTGATATCTCTATATTCCTTCAGATAAGTCATCTGCTTTGCGGAAACGATTATGTATATGACCTTGATGACCTCCGAAGGCTGAATCCCGATGCCCGCGAAACGGATCCAGCTTTTGTTGCCAGTGCCGTCATCCTGGCCAAAGATCACCAGAGCCACGATCAGAGCCACGTTCAGTATACAGAGCCACTTCCACTGGTCCGCAAGAAGGTCAGCATCAAAAACGGTCAGAACAATAAAAGCCACAATGCCCAGGAACATGGATAACACCTGAACAAAGACCAGCTTGGAGGGACTGGCTATATCCCAGCCGCCTTCATACATGCCCTTTCCCGCAATATAAACCATGGTAATGCCGAAAATCGCACATATCATGCATATGCAGAACAGAAACATATCTGCCCGATTGAAAAATTCCTTTATTTTCTGTCGTTTGCTTTTTATGCCGGAACACCGTCCTTTCGCTGGAGAAACTGAGATATCACCAAAATCCGAGCCTCGGACAGAGCATATTTTATCACATAATTGCTCTTTACGCAACGGCATAAATCGTGTTATAATAACAAAAGTGTAAATTCTCAATGATGGAGACTGTCATGCCCACATATATTACCAAAAGTGAACAGGAGACCGAGCATCTGGGAATGCGCTTTGCGGAAAAGCTCCCCGGCGGCGCGGTCGTTGCTATGTATGGCGATCTGGGTGCAGGAAAGACCGCCTTTGTCCGCGGCATGGCCCGGGGTCTTGGGCTTGACTGCAGAGTTTCCAGCCCAACATTTACCATTGTAAATGAGTACCTGGGCAAGCGCGAGCTGATTCATTTCGATATGTACCGTCTTTCCAGCGCGGACGAGCTCTTTGACATCGGCTGGGAGGACTATCTAAACAGAGGCGCCGTCTGCGCGGTGGAGTGGAGCGAAAACGTGCAGGACGCCTTTTTTGGCGACGAAATTCGGGTTCGCATTGAAAAGCTTGGAGATTTACAGCGCAAAATCACCATTGAGGGGGCGGAAGAATGCTGATCCTAGCCTTTGAATCCTCGGCCCGGGCGGCCTCCGCCGCTCTTTGCCGGGACGGGTGCCTTGTCTCCCAGTACAGTCAGTGCAGCGCCCTGACTCATAGCAGGACGCTCCTGCCTATGGCGGAGGATATGCTGAAAAATGCGGAAATCGCGCTCGCTGATGTAGACCTTATCGCCGTTGCCCATGGTCCCGGTTCCTTTACTGGCATCCGCATCGGGGTGTCCACGGTGAAAGGGCTGGCCTGGGCGGCAGAGAAGCCCTGTGTGGGCGTGTCCACCCTGGAGGCAATGGCATGGCATGGGCTTGCCGCCGGAGGCTATGTCTGCCCGGTGATGGACGCCCGGCGGAGCCAGGTATATAACGCGCTTTTCGAGATACAGGCCCAGAAGCCCCGGCGTCTGAGCGAGGACAGGCCTCTTGCCTTGAGTGAGCTTGCGGAAGAGATCCGCGCGCTGAAGGAGCCTGTATTCCTTGTGGGGGATGGGGCGGAGCTCACGGCGGCTTATTTTCAGGAAAACAATATCCCTTATCGTCTGGCGCCGGAGAATCTTCGCTGGCAAAGCGCCTGGGGTGTTGCGATGGCCGCGGCAGACAAGCCTGCCGCCGGAGCGGACGCACTGCTGCCCGTTTATCTGCGCCTGTCTCAGGCGGAGCGGGAGCGGAAGGAGCGCCTTGAAAAAGGCGGCGAAAAACTCTGAACAAAACAGTCTTTCGGCTGTTTTTGGCGGCTCGCCCGGTTTGTTTTGGGGAAAGCGCCGCATAAATAAATTGATTGCCCCGCCATTGCAAGTCCCGGCGTGAGGCGGCGGAAAAACAGAAGGAGAACGAGAACATGAGCAAAGTATGCGTATTCGACCATCCCCTTATCCAGCACAAGCTGTCCATCATGCGCGACAAGACCACCAGCGTGAAGGAATTCCGCGAACTGGTTTCCGAGATCGCCATGCTGATGTGCTATGAGGCGACCAGGGACCTGCCTATGGAGGAAGTGGAGGTCGAGACCCCGGTGGCCATGGCGAAGTGCCGCCGCATTGCCGGCAAAAAGCTGGCCATAGTCCCCATTCTCCGTGCCGGTCTGGGTATGGTGGACGGTATGGTGAGCATGATGCCGAACGTGAAGGTGGGCCATGTGGGCCTGTTCCGTGACCCCCAGACACTGGAGCCGGTAAAGTATTACTTTAAGATGCCCCCCGATATCAATGAGCGCGATGTTATCGTGGTCGATCCCATGCTGGCCACCGGCGGCTCCGCCTCCGCCGCCATCACCTTTCTGAAGGAAGTAGGCGTAAAGCACATAAAGCTCATGTGCCTTATCGGCGCTCCCGAGGGAGTAGAGCGTATGCAGGCCGACCATCCCGACGTAGACATCTATGTTGCCGCGCTGGACAGTCATCTGAACGAGCATGGCTATATTGTCCCCGGCCTGGGCGACGCGGGCGACCGCATCTTTGGCACCAAGTAATTACAGGCGTTTTATAAAATACAACGGCTTGCCATTTTACGGCAAGCCGTTGTATCTTTATCTGTTATTATGGTAATTTTTAAGGTTCAGGCGCTTTCTACCAGTTCTCCAACTGGATTAAGCTCTTCATCCAGCCAAGTATCCTCAGGGGAGATGGGGCGAGTAAAAATGCGGCAGCAATCCTCGGGATATTTGTTCTGGTGAAATTTGAACAGCATATTGCCGTCAGGCATCCGTCCAATGATTTCTATCTTTCCCCGCGGATGGCTCATAACGTAGCGAAGTGCCTTTCCAAAGCCATTTTGCAAGGCCTTTGCTCCATCCACGATCTCAACGCCTTCCGAAAGCGGTACTTGAAAATGCCCTTGCACACCTGTAACCGGTCGGCATTGAAAAATATAGTATGGTGATACCCCAATCCTGGTCAGCCCGGCTAAAAGCGCACCCAAGGTCTGGGCATCGTCATTTACACCTTTCAGCAGCACCGTTTGATTCTTCACCTGAACGCCGCACTCCTGCAACGCCTGCACCGCGCGCTGCGCCTGGGCTGTAATCTCTCTGGGATGATTGAACTGAGTTACAAGGCACAGGCTTTTCCGGGCGGAGTATCTTCTAAGCAAAGCCAGCAGTTCCTCGTCTCCGTATATGCGTTCTGGCAATGTAACCGGAACACGGGACCCAAACCGGATCAAATCCAGACTTTTGATTTCCGTCAAGGTATTTAAATACCGCTCAATGGCCGCATTTGTATTCATCAGGGCGTCTCCGCCTGATATAAGAACATTGTTGATCTCAGCATGTGTTGAAATATAGGCTGCCGCATCGGCCAAATTTTTATTCAGCTCATCCTCAGATTGGCCAACCATGCGTCTTCTGAAACAATGGCGGCAATACATGGCGCATTTGTTCGTGGACAGCAGCAGCGCTGTCCGCCTATACTTATGCTGGAGTCCTTCGGCCCTATAATTTAAAGCCTCTCCGCTTGTATCCTGGCTGCCTCCAAGCGCCAGCTCCTCCACTGAGGGGACGCACATTCTCGCTATTGGGTCCTTTGGATTTTCTTTATCCACAAGCGAGATATAATACGGTGTTATTTTCATCGGATAATGCGCAATGACCTCTGCGCACTGAATCCGCTCCTCCTCGCTCAGCCCCAGCACGGCTGCCAGCTCGTCCTCGTTTCTTATGCTGTTTTTTAATTCACTCTGCCAACTCATCTAAAACCGCCTTTCTCTTTAAATCTATAAAACCGCAGAAAACTGCACTTTTTCCGATTATATCACATTTTTCGTTGAAAAGATAAATGAAAAAAGCATTTTTAACATTTTATTCATATAAAACTTAAAGATTTAAAGAAAAAGATTATAGACGGTAGACCGGTCACATCCGGGTCTGGTTCAGTCTTCCTCCTCTTCCTGCTCGATATAGACCCAGGAGCTGTTGTTGGGCAGGTAGTTTATTACCACGGGCACCAGCCTGTCATACACGCTGCCGATGGTCACATCGCTCTCAATATCGCTCACATTATAGGAATAGGTGTATTTGTCGGTGGGGAAATATACCCTGTCGTAAATCTTCATAAACAGCGCCGCGTCCTGACCATTGCTCTCGTCAGTCCTCGCCAGCGCGATCCGGCTGTTGCAGTAAATGGACAGGCGGCCGCTTCTTTCGGAAAGCTGATCGGCCACATAGGTCGCAAAGCCGCAGACAGCGGTCACCGGGCCGGGGGTCGTGGACATTTCCCGGGTATATACAAAAAAGCCCTGATCTTCCGTCTCTTCCTCATCCTCGTCCTTTTCCCGGACAGGATGCATCACATCGGCCAGCACCACTTCGTCAAAGCCCATGGCGAACAGCTCATTGGCGAGCTGGACCACATAGTTTCTGACCTCGGAATTATATGGATCCAGCCAGGTTCCCTCCTCGCTGGTATAGTTGGCGCCGTAGGCCGTGCGCAGGGCCACGGTAGTGCTGCGGGAGGCAAAACTGTCGTCCACACAGCAGCTAATCTGCGCCGCCAGATATATGTCCTTTTCCTCATTGGCCTTCAGTTCCTGTACAATACGGGGCATATCCATGGCCACCTGGGAATCGTCCGACAGGCCGAAGCTCACCGCCGCATCCGCTGAGGAGCTCCACATGAGCCGCCCGGTCCTGGGCTTCATCTCAAGCAGCAGCGCGTTGCCTTCGGAAAGTCGGTCAGCATATTCAAGGATTTTTTTCTCTGTCATTTCCTCCGCCGGGACAAACATGGCTTTTATTCCCGCCAGGTTTTCCCCCGCCACAGCCTCCACGCCGGAATAGTCCGCCGGGTCGAACACGATCTCGGTCTCCACGGTGTCAAAAACCTTTACCTCGTTGCCCTGGCTGTCGATAACGGTGTTTTCTTCCTCCGCCATGCCCGGCAGCTCCACGTTCACCCCGTCCTTGGTAATGACGGCATATTTTTGAGTGCCGTAAAAGGCAGCCAGCAGCAACGCCGATATGCCCAGAATTATGGCGAATGGGATGAGTGCATAGTTCCGCTTCTTCCGCCGGCCTTTATAAAATTCAAAATTTCTTGCCAAGTTACCGCTCCAATCTTCCCGCCGCCGTGCCGGGGCAGGTGGTTCTAATTTGCCTTGTATCAGCCCTCTATCAGGGAGATGCGGCGGATGTGCCGCTCATCATTGGAAAAAGGCGTGTCCAAAAAGGTGTCGACTATCTTCAGCGCCAGCCCTTCTCCCACCACTCTGGCGCCCATGGCCAGAATGTTGGCGTCATTATGCTCTCTGGTCGCCTGAGCGGAGAAGCAGTCCCCGCAGAGCGCCGCCCGGATTCCGGGAACCTTGTTGGCGGCAATGGAAATGCCGATGCCCGTGCCGCAGATCACGATGCCCCGCTCAAACTCGCCGGAGGCCACGGCCAGCGCCACGGCCCTGCCGTACTCCGGATAGTCGCAGCTGTCCTTGGTGTAGGTTCCAAAATCTTTATATTCCAGGCCCCGCTTTTCAAGATGGGCCATTACCGCCTTTTTTAGCTCAAATCCGCCGTGATCACTGCCAATTGCAATCATTTTTCATCCCTCCGACAATAAAGTCATTATATTTTATCACTATCTCCCAAAAGGTTCAAGTATAATCCTTGAACGCTGATTTTACATTATTTTCATAATACGCGCGGTTGCGTTCATCGACAGAGCATGGTATACTTGATGTGGTATTTTTTTTACAGCATTTTACAAAATTCGGACTTCGGAAAGGGATGGATGCGATGAACCCTAACATTTTTGTTTTACTCCCCCTTATTCTTGTTGTTCTTGTGATCAATTATTTTGTGGCCCGTGAGTTTTATAAAGCCGCCAGCGCCAAGGGCTGGAACCAGATAAAATATTTTTGGCTGTCTTTCCTGCTGGGTCCCTCGGGTTATCTCCTTGTTATCGCCCTGCCCGACAGAGGGGGCCAGCACATGTCTGCCTTGGTCAGCCGGGATTTGCCTGAGCTTTAAGGAGGATTCAAATGGCCGATAGATACTCAAGGCTCTTTTCCCTTGAAAAAAGGCTGTACGCCCATGGCTCGCCGGTTATTATCATGGCCGGCGCTCTCCTGCGGGACAGCTTCAGTTCCAGTCTGCTGGCCCAGCTCAAGTTCAGAAATATAAGCAGCCGGGAGCTTCTTGCCCTCAAAGTCAGCGTCACCATGCTTGACATTGCGGGCCGGCGCATTGGAGAGCCGGTGGAGTACCAGTATCTGGATATCCATGCCCGGAGGGATGATGAATTTGGCCGGGACACCGCCATTGTCCTGCCCGATGCCGCAGCGCGCTCTTTCAGCGTCCTTGTGAGCGAGGCCGCATTTGACGACGGGAGCCTCTGGCGGGCAGATGGAAGCCCTTGGGCGGCACTGAAGGGCCAGCCAAGCCTGGCCGAAGCCTATGGCGACGGGGAGCTTGCCGAGCAGTACCGGGTGCGCTACGGGTCGGACTGCCGCTTTACCCCCCTTGAAGATGGGGAGCTTTGGTTCTGCACCTGCGGCGCGGTGAACAGCGCCGGGGAAAAGATCTGTCATATCTGCCGCCGGGCGCTTCTGGCCCAAAAGTCTGTAAACCTCTCGGCTCTCCGCGCCGAATGTGCCGAGCGGCTTAAGGCGGAGCAGCAGCATCAGGCCGAGGAAAACGAGCAAAACCGAAAGAAAAAGAAACGGTGTCTGAAGCTGGCCGCCATTATGGCCCCGCTGCTTCTGGCCGCGGTCTTTATTCTGGCCACGGTTCCCGGCGCAGTGAAAAAAAGCCGGGCCTATGACGCCGCTGCGGAGCTTCTGGCTCAGAATCAGTTTGATCAGGCCGCTCAGGCCTTTTCTGCCCTGGGCGATTACAGGGACAGTGCCCGGCAGGCGGAGATGAACGTGCCCTACCGGCTGGCCCTGTATATAATGGACTGTGCCGCCAGGGAGGACACCGCCGCTCTTGCCCTTGCAGGGCTCAGCGCCGCTGACGTGGAAGAGGGGCAGCTCTCCGCCGTGCTCTACCAGGCCGCCGCAGAACGCTTTGCCGCCCTGGGCGATTATATGGACAGCGCCTTCCGGGCGGAACAGTGCCAAAAGGCGATTACCGCCGGGGAGCAGAACGACGTCCGCACCGCTTATGATGAGGCCAAAGCCCTGCTTGATTCCGGCGCCTACTGCGCCGCGAGGGATGCCTTTAAGGCCCTTGGCTCTTACTCAGACAGCGCCGACATGGTCAGGGAAGCCATATATCAGAAAGCCGTGGCGCTTTACGGGATCATGGAAAAATATGACGTGCGGGAGCTCTATGCCTCCATAAGCACACAGACCGGAAAAGCCAGCGTTTTCTCTTTTAACGAGTCTGCCGCGATGAAACTGGGAAGCGGCTTTATCGAAGAACTCCGCGCAGCCTGCGGCCAGGACGAGGCGGACATTCGCATGGAGGACAAGCCCTCTGAGACGCTCATCCCCTTTTCCGGTGCGCTGAACCGGCTTTTTGCCACCATGAAGCCGTACAGCGACAGCGCCGGTTACATGGAAAAAATCTCCGCTGCCGTGGACTACACCCGGGAGTTTTATGGGCTTCTGGCCAACGGGGACATTTACGGCGCATATGACTGGCTTTCCGTCTATGAGGGGGAATTTGAGGGCAGGGATTACTGGCTTGGCCTTTTGGAGAGCTATAAGCCTTTCTGCGGCACCTGGGAGCTCTACTCCGGAGACGCCGCCCTCCTGCCTCTGACCGCCGGCTCCACTCAGCCCTGCGGCTCTTTCTCGGCCTGCGTCATTATTTCGGATGAGGCCGCGATTCTCCGCCTGAGCCCCATGAACGGGGAGGATTACGCCGTTGAGCTTCGCGCTGAGCTGGGCGCTTCTGCCTTTACCAACAGCGATGACGGAGTCAATACCTACTATGCCACCATCTCCAATGTGCAGCGGCTTGCTTATATAAAATACAACGCCGCCGGTCTCGTGCGCAGCAGTTGCGAGTATTCAAAAGCCGCCTGACATAGGATGTTGAAAACTAAATGTAAATAAACTGCCCTATCTCTTGACAATGGATGCTTTAATTTATAAAATTGTCTTAAGATTTTTTAAGAAACATATTGGAGCATGGCAATGAGAGAAAAAATCGGCAAAATGTTTTCCGGCCGCCAGGGGATGGACGAGCTTTCCAAGGCGCTTTTCTGGTGTTCCCTGGCTTGTATGGCCCTATCTGCGCTGACGCTTGGCGTTTTAAACGGTGTTTTATCCTCAATTTTCAGTTTTCTTGGCTTTTCCCAGATCATTTTATGCTTTTTTCGCGCTTTTTCCCGGCGTCTGGGGCAGCGGGAAGCCGAAAATGCCGCCTATCTGGCTTGGCTCTCCAGACAGCGCAGCAAGCTTGGGGCATACAAGGAGCGCCGCCGTCAGAGCCGGGATTTCAAGTTTTTCAAATGCCCCGGCTGCGGTACCTATATCCGCGTTCCCCGCGGCAAGGGCCGCCTGCACATCAAGTGCAAATGCGGCTATATGCTCTACCGTAAAACCTGAACCGATATTATAAAAAGAGCGCGCTTCAGTCTTGGAAGCGCGCTCTTTTTTATGATGCCTTTTTCCTCTCCCGCGCACTCTTTCAGAAGTCCCAGCAGCACCCTCTCTTTTCTGTCTATCTTCATTTTCTCTCCCTTAATGTGCTAAACCCGGCAGGACGACGTCCGGCCGGGTTCGGTTTTCCTGTTTTCAGACAAGGATACCGCGTTTTTTTGCCTCGAAGCTCAGCTCATCCCTGAAATCAGGGTGGGCAATGGCGATAAGCCGCTTCGCCCGCTCGCCCAGACTGCAGCCGCGCAGATGGGCAAGGCCGTACTCGGTGACGATATAGTCCACATCGTTTTTGCTGGTGGTGCAGACCGCACCGGGGGTGAGAATGGGCTTTATTTTGCTTATGGTGCCGCCCTTGGCAGTGGAGGAAAACGCGATAAAGCTCTTGCCGCCCTTGGACTGGCAGGCGCCGCGCACATAGTCGATCTGTCCACCGGAGCCGGACATGTGCTTTGTGCCCACGCTCTCCGCACAGACCTGCCCCCAGAGATCGACCTCCAGAGCGGCGTTAATGGAGATCATATTGTCGTTTTTGCAGATGACCTCGGGATTGTTCACATAGTCAACGGGCAGAAGGGCAATGGCGGGGTTATCATCGATAAAATCATAGATGCGCTTGGAGCCGAAAGCAAAGGTTGTGACGCTCTGCCCCCGGTGGATCTGTTTTCTGCTGTTGTTCACCGCGCCGCACTCGATAAGCTCCACCATGGAGTCGGTGAACATCTCGGTATGTATGCCCAGGTCCTTCTTGGTCTTTAGGGCCATACCGGTGGCATCGGGGATGGCCCCGATCCCCAGTTGGATGCAGGCCCCGTCGGGTATCTGCTCGGCAATCAGGCCGCCGATGGTGACGCTTACCTCGTCCAGCTTCACAGGGGGCAGTACCGGCAGCTCGATATTGTTTTCAATCAGCCCGTCCACCTGGCTTATGTGCAGGCGGCTGCCGCAAACGGCCCTGGGCTGGTTGACATTTACCTCGATAAAGATGCGCTTTGCCTTGTCAATCATGGCCTCCGAGTAGGAACTGGCGGTGGCCAGGCTGAAATAGCCATGCTTGTCCATAGGCGAGACAGAAACGCAGAAAGCATCATAGTCGTAGCACGTTCTGATATACTTGGGAATATCCCTGTAATAGGCGGGAATAAAATCCGCGAACCCGCTGTTTATGGCGCTTCTGGCTCCCGCGCTGGAAAACCAGGAGTACCCCGTCATTTTCCCGTAGAGGCTCTTGTCAGCATAAAACTCCAGGGGATACACATCCAGCAGCGTCTGGACCTTTACGCCGCGAAGCTGGTCCTGCCCCGCCCGCTCCGCAATGGCGGAGATGATGGCTGGAGTCTGGGCCGCAGCGGCGTCCATGCCGATAAGCCAGCCATCCTCCACTCGCGCCGCAAGCTCCTGCGCGGTGGTTTTTCTGGCCTCATACAGCGTTTTGAAATCTGTCATTGGTTTTTCTCCTTTTCAGACTTTATCTTTTATCTGCGGCGGCCGCGCTGCTTATGCTCCGCGTAACGGCGGTTGTCAGCAATGCGGCTGTCCGCTTCCTGCATAAATTTTTTGAGTCTGTCTTCAAAATCCTGATTGGCGCTGGGGGGATCTGCTGCGGCACGGGGGGGCGGGGTCTGGCCGCCGCTTTTGGGAGCGCTGTCCCGCCGCATTGGCGCGGCCTGCTGCCTGGGTGCCGGGGCAGGAGACTCCGCGCGCTTGATGGAAAGATTGATCTTCCCGTCCTCCGTCACGTTCATAACCCGCACTTTTACCGTTTGCCCCAGCTTCACATGCTCATTCACATCATTCACATAGGTATTGGCAATCTCCGAGATATGCACAAGGCCGCTCCTGCCCTCCGGCAGCGACACGAACGCGCCGAATTTTGTGATCCCGGTTACTTTTCCCTCTATAACGCTTCCTACTTCCAGCCCCATAGCGCTTCCTCTCTGTCTGTTGTAAAATAAAATATTTTTTCTCCCGGCAGTACAAGGCCCAGCCTCTCCCGAGCAAGCATCAGCATTTCCTCGTCGCTCCCGGCAGAGGCAAGCTTTTCCTCCAGCCGGGCCTTTTCCTGTTCAAGCAGCGCCAGCTCCTGCCGGAGCCCGGCGGCCGTTTCCTCCGCATGACGCAGTTCGGCCCGCGCGGAGGCAAGGCTCACCAGTGAATACAGCATCAGCGCCAAAACAACGATTCTCAATATGATGTCACGGTTGTGCATAAGGGCCCTTTCGCAAGGCATCACTGCCTCTTTTTAATAATAATGCATTCTCTCATTTTTTGAAAGATAATTTTTGCCGAAAGAGCTGTTTTTTTTATTATTTTTTTGCATGAGGCCATTAACATACAGAATTTATCCAAACCTGTGCTGAAAAAGGGTAAAATAGGGGGACTGAGGGCGTGCATATATGTCAGGAAGCCCAACAGCGCCGCGGCAAGATCCCAGAGCCCCAGTCGTCCGCTGCCTGCACCCATGGCAAAAAGGAACAAGCCTCCGCCCGCAAGCACACAGAAAAGCCCGTCCAGCGCCGCCCCGCCCAAACCACCGCAGCGGCGGCGGATGGGCCGGATAAGGTCATAACACAAGCCCGCCAGCCCGCCCAGGCCGAAACCCAACAGCAGCGCCGCTCCCTGGCGGCCAAGCTCCGTCTCCATGCTCAGCCGAAAAGGCGGGACCACAGGGAACCGGATTTAGCGGGTTCCTCATAGCTCAGCTCCTGTATGTGCCCCCGGACCTCGAGCTGCCCTGCGTCCAGGTCTATCCTCTCTATGTGCAGGCCCTGGCCCCGGACAGTCAGGTCCCCCTGGGCGGTGGTCAGGACAATAAGATTCTCGTCAAAGCCGGAAACATCGTCCACACCGCAGATGCTGAGCTTTTCTCTGCTCTCCATATTCAGGCTGTGCAGCCGGGCAGGCGCTTTTTGAATCTGGTCATATGGCATGTTCTCACCCCCTTGGAGCAAGTATATGCCGCCGGCGGACAAATTAGAAAAGCGCTTTTCATATTCTTCGCCTGTGCAGAATTACAGCCGTAAAGGCAACACGCAGCGCGGGCAGCAGAAAACAGGGCGGCAAAAGCCGCCCTGCTCTGATTGAATCAATGGTATATTAGAGTTTCAGTGCTTTTCGCTCTTGTCGCCCACGCCGAAGTGCAGTTCCTTCATGCCTTCCACCTCGTCGCACACATCCTTAAGCGCGCACACCGAGCAGTCGGTGGGCAGTCCCTCCAGGATATGGGTCAGGGTGCCGGTAACGGCGGTGGCCTTCTTGGCCAGCTTCTGCATTTGGGCGTAGTCCAGACCGGGAGCCGTGGCAAAAATCACAGTGGCGTTAAGCACATTGGGGTTTTTCTTGTACTCGGCAATATAGCTTGCGCCCACAGATCGGAAGCTGATGCCCTGTCGCAGAGCGATTTTGCTGACACGGACCTGCTCTCTGTACGACTCAGGGGACATGCGCACCATGTAGCCCTCCGGGTAGACATGGTACTTGGCAAACTCGATGTCCTTCAGCGTGCGATATACATTCTCGTCATCATCGTCCAGAACGCCTACGCGCAGCAGGACGATGCGGGCAAAGTCCACCTCTCCCCGAATGTCTTTCAGATCCGGCCCGTACAGCAGAACCTGATCCCTGTTGACCAACTCCGGGCCGGAAGTAAAAAGCACATAGTTCGCCGAGCCCTTTCCGGACGCGCCCATCTCATAGGCCGCGTCCTTCTGCAGGACAAGCTCGCTTGCGCCAAGGTCCTTCCAGCAGTCACCGGGGGCATAGTCCCAGGTCTTCACAGGAGCGTTCTCAAAAAGCGCCTTGCTTTCCTTGATAAGGGAATTGTAGAGCTCCATAAGCTTAGAATACCAGGTCTACCTTCTTGCGGTCAAATATCTCGTTGACACGCATATACAGCCAGGAGAGCAGCTTCTGGTCCAGGTTCCAGAAGTACACAACAAACAGAACGCCGACCGTTACCAGGAGCGCCTTTATAAGTTTCTTAATGAATTTGCACATATTTGGAATATGCTCCTTTCCTATATTGGAGTGCTGACCATAAGCGGCGATTACTTCTTGGCCATGCCCTTCTGGCGGGCATACTCAGCCGCGCCCAGAGCGCCCATGAGCTG
>OLPA01000124.1_pt1 | contig 62286 bp, 59 predicted proteins | sample 1672811 | NCBI WGS metagenome assembly OLPA01 (sample SAMEA3136726, study PRJEB25190) | human gut metagenome | biome: human gut; feature: human-associated habitat; material: faeces | place: Austria | collected 2013
TGCGAATCGCCTGAGGAAGAACGACCCGACGCATACTTTTTCCATAAGGAAGTCCCAGACTTCTGGCCGCCTCCATCTGACCTTTGTCCACACTTTCAATACCAGCACGGATAATCTCCGCCATATAAGCGCCGCAGTTCATCGCCAGCGCGGCAACACCGGCCTGCAGAGCTGTCAATCTGAAATCGGTAAATCCCAGAGATTTCACTCCCTGAGGTATACCAAAATAGATAAAATATGCCAATACAATCAAAGGCACACCACGCACCGCATCCACATAAATCGTGCCTATCAAATTAAATACCCGATTCTTGCCAACATTCATCAATGCAAAAATCAGACCGATAACCAGGGCAAAAACCAGCGCCAGCAATGTCAGCAGCATCGTATTGCCGAGAGACTTCAACAACATGTTGAAATAAGTATTAAGTATCGCGCCCATTCACACTTCTCCTTCTGTATGTATTTATTGAATATTTATAATTTAAAATTTTTAGTATCAATGTTCTTCATCATCTTTTTAATTCCACCTTTGTTGCTTTGCATTTGTTTCATCATTTTTTGTGTCATTTCGAAAGATTTCATGAACTTATTTATTTCTTGTACTGAAGTTCCACTTCCTTTAGCAATTCTTACTCTTCTACTTCCATTTAATAGTTTTGGATTTTTTCTTTCTGCTTTTGTCATTGAGCAAATCATTGCTTCAATTCGTACAAATTCTTTATCATCTATTTTTACATCTTTTAGTTGATTCACTCCAGGAATCATTTTTAGTAAAGATGAAAATGAACCCATTTTTTTGATTTGTCTTAGTTGTGTTAAATAATCATCTAAGTCAAATTCTTTTTTCTTAAGCTGTTTTTCTATTTTTTCAGCTTCTTCTAAGTCAAAACTTTCTTCTGCTTTTTCTATAATTGAAAGTACATCTCCCATGCCTAAAATTCTTTGTGCCATTCTGTCTGGATGAAATACTTCTATATCACTTAATTTTTCTCCTGTTGCTGCAAACTTAATTGGTCTTCCTGTAACTTTTTTTACTGATAAAGCTGCACCGCCACGAGTATCACCATCTAATTTTGTAAGAACTACACCATCGATACCTAAGTTTTCATTAAATGATTTTGCAACATTTACAGCATCTTGACCTGTCATACTGTCTACTACTAATAAAATCTCATGTGGTTTTACATTTGCTTTTACATTTTTTAATTCTTGCATTAACTCTTCATCAATGTGTAATCTACCTGCTGTATCTAGTATTACTACATCATTTAATTTACTCATTGCTGTTGACATAGCTTGTTTAGCAATATGTACAACATCTTTTGATTGTTCATTTGCAAAAACTGGTATGTTGAGTTGTGCTCCAACTACTTGTAATTGTTTTATAGCTGCTGGTCTATATATATCACATGCAACTAATAATGGTTTTTTACCTTGTTTTCGAAGTAAATTTGCAAGTTTTCCTGCTGTTGTTGTTTTTCCTGATCCTTGAAGTCCTACTAGCATAATAACTGTTGGTGGATTAGGAGTAAAGTTTATTTTACTTTCTGTTCCTCCTAAAAGTTCTATTAATTCATCCTTTACTATTTTAATAACTTGTTGCCCTGGAGTTAATGATTTTAATACATCTTGCCCCAATGCTTTTTCTTGAACAGTTGCAATAAATTCTTTAACTATTGTATAGTTAACATCTGCCTCAAGTAATGCAAGTTTTACTTCTCTAAGCATTTCTTTTAAATCTGATTCTGTAATTCTTGCTTTACCTCTAAGTCTTTTAGTAATATCTTGAAGTTTTGAACTTAATCCCTCAAAAGCCATCTGTTAGCCCCCTTCTTCTTTTTTATGCTAAGCAACTCAACTCTTCTCTAACATGATTCAAAATTTTCTCAATTTTTTTATCAGAAGATGTAGTTTCAATTTTGCTTAACTCTTCTAATATTTCTTGAAGCTTGCGTTCTTGATTTAATGTCTTTTTCATAAATGTTAGCTTTTCTTCTAGTTCGAAAAGTTTATTTTCCCCCTTTTTTATTATGTCTCTTACTGCCTGTCTTGTTATATTATTATTTTCGGCAATTTCTGAAAGTGATAAGTCATTATTATAGTAATCATTTATTACTTGATATTGTTTTTCAGTTAGCACTTTTCCATATATTTGGCACAGCATACTTACTTTAACGTTTTTTTCCAAATGACATCACTCCTTTTTCCTGAGTAATAATTACTTTTCTGAATTAGAAAAGTTGTCTAACCGTTGAGTTCATGACTCAAAGGTCAAAAAAATATATTAGCATTATTTTGTAATGCTAATATACTTTACACTATTTTTGTTAATTTGTCAAGTGTTTTTAGCAATTTTTCCTATTTTATAATATTTTACATTACCATTTAATAGTAATAATAAGAGTGCTAAAATAGCACTCTTATTCTCATTCTTTATCTAGGATTTTTGATTGCTGCTTGTGCAGTATAGCATCAAGGGATGACTTTTTACCACACTTACCAACGGTTGTAATTATACCATTCTGATTTTCGTTTTTCAATAGGTTCGGGAAATATTGTTGTAATTCAGTCAAACCGATTACATCCCCGATATGTAGAGGAGGTTCATCCTCCTCGTCATCATTGAAACTGATAACGGCATTGTTTTTTCTACCCTCTGTTACCATATCCAATGTTGTGGTATCTTTTCCGTCTAAATTCATATACCAACGAAAATGATTTCTACCGTTTGGCACGATCTTGGAAACAAACTTACGAATGATGTGTCGGTCAATTTGCGGGTTGGAAAAGTCTATCATAGCGTCGAGCGAAGATTGTATTTCATCCCAACATATATCAGGATTTTGTATTGCATCTTCGGTTGCAAGCATACGCTCATATTCTTCCGTGAGTTCCAAAAGAGCTTTTTCAATTTTCTCTTTTTGCTCTTTATATTCCTCTTTGCTAATTTCACCGTCTGTTCTCATCTCAAGCAGCGTGTTCTTCTTGTTTTTATAACGCTCTATTTGAGCTACAATTCCGGTCAAATTAACCTTCTTAGGCTTCTCAACCTGATAGCACTCCTTGATTAGCTTGCAGACTGTATCGACCGTTTCTTTTCTTTCTTGCCATATCTGCTCAAAGATCATCTTTGCCATCATTTCAAGTTTCCAATCGGCAATCATTGATTGGTCGCAATATCCGGTATCATCAGCTCCCGCTTTTCTTCGTTGACTTGCCGAACCATTGTTAAGTTGATTGTAGCATTGATAACCATACGACCAAGGCATACCTTTGTTTTTGTGCCATCTGTTTTTTCTGAAAGAGTGACCGCAAGTGCAGAGAAGTTTGCTGCCCCACAAGTCTTTGTTTTCCTTAATTCCGTGAGTGGATTTTTTCTTCTGTGTGGCTTCATTAGCACTCTTAAATGAAGTCCTTACTCTGCGAGCTTTAATCTCTTGACACTTATGCCATTCTTCCTCTGATACAATCGGTTCAAAATCTGCTTTAACACACATATAAGTAGAAGCATCGTGATTATTGACTCTCTTTTGCTCCAAGTAGTTATTGCTATACGACTTGCCGTATGCCATAACCCCCATATATGTTTGGTTATTAAGAATACGGGAAACCACTCCTGCGTTCCACTTGACTAAGCCTGAAGCGTTTAGGCGTTGCAGACGAGTAAGTTCATTCGCAATAACCATAGTACCTTTTCCACTAAGGTACATATCATAAATCATCCTGACAGTTTCGGATTGGTCGGGGTTCTTAACATAAGTATCTCCCACACGGTCATAACCGAGGATATTTCCGCATCCATAAATCGTGCCGTTAATTCTGCTGATCTGTTGTCCCGCTTTCACTCTTTCGGAAACCTTGCGGCTTTCTTCCTGCGCCAACGTTGCCATAATGGTTAAGCGAAGTTCTCCATCGCCATCCATAGTCCAAATATTGTCCTCTACAAAATACACTTCCACGCCAATGTTCTTCAATTCTCTTGTTGTAACAAGTGTATCTACGGTGTTTCGAGCAAATCGGCAAACCTCACGTGTAACGATAAGGTCAAACTTTCCTGCTTTGGCATCTTCAATCATTTGCAAAAAAGCAGGTCTTTTTTTAGCTTGTGTTCCGGTTATGCCCTCATCAATGTATTTATTGAGAACATTCCAATTAGGATGATATTTTGCTTGGTCATCGTACCATTGGATCTGATTTTCAAGGGCAGATAACTGAGCTTCGTGTTCTGTTGATACTCGACCATAAAAGACCATATCTCTTGTTCTATTACGGTCTAAAAAAGCGTAAGGGTTTCCAACCCTTTGTGGACTGTTTACATTTAACATCTTTATTACCTCCTTTGTTCTGAGTCTATTATAGAAATTATTTAGAGGTTTGTGAAATGTGCGATTGCTCGTCTTGCAGCTGTTGTTTGATTGCTCTAAGTGTAGGCTCGTTTATTAGCTTTTGTTCAAACAATATTTCTGCTAAGGCAATTACCGCATAAGTTCTGTCGATTTTCTTATCCATCACAACACCCCTCAGATGTTGAAGTGCGAGGTTTCTTTTTTATGATAAGATAATCATATCCAAAGGAAGTTTGGCATTTATCGCACCTCTCCTTATCTACTTGAAGTGGATCAACACGGCGTAAGATATTCTCAGGAATATTCATAAACTCAGCTCTGCATTTAGGACAGAGTGTTAATATCAGTCCGGTTCGTCTTGGCTGCGGTCTTTTAATCAGTCCAAATTCGGTTAAAACACCTTGCTTAATTGCATATATGGTTTTTTCATCTCGAACTTCACCAATGTATTCAAGCAGTTCTTTCTCCTTGTCAACAGTTCGGATCTGTTCGAGCATTACAACGGAATCCTCTCTTAATCCGCAAGATGTATCAAGTAAAATATGTGTGGGTTGATTTAATTTTTTCAAAACGCTTGAGATCGTTGCAACAACAGTGGTTGGACCATTATTGTTTCCAATGTTATTTTGAAGAACAAGTACAGGTCTTTTGCCCGACTGAACTGAGCCTTTATTGTTTCCGAGATCACAAAGATAAATCTCGCCCCATTTTACGTTAGTTATGTTTGCATTTTTCATAGGTTTAACCTCATCTTCCATTTTTGATGGAAGGGGGTTGTTCGTATCCGGAGTTGAATACCCCCTTCACTTATTTGCAATGGGAAGGGGTATTTTTTAAGTCTGTTCGAGAAACTTTTTCAAATTTTTTATTCCGCATTGAATTGAATAATAAACTGCGGCACAACTCGTCTTATCCTCATCTGCAATTTCTTGTAACGTTTTTTCTTGAAAAAAGTACCGAACAATTCGACTCTTTTGAAGCTCGCTCAAAGTGTTAATGGCTACTTTAATAAAGTCCATTTCTTCCTTTTGGACAATAGTTTCTAATAAGTCATTTTCAATTAGTTCGGGATGATATGCTTCAATACCATCTTCTGCACTATAAACATCACCGTACAATTTTCTTCTCATTTCGTGTTTATGCTCGTTGCGGATATAAGTATCTCGCACTTTACCAAATGCGGATGATAAAACGACGAAAGGTCTAAACGTAGCTACTTGTTCGGCATATTTAGCACAAAGTTCTTCTTCAGATAAGTCCGTTATAATTGCCCATTGTTCAATCCCCGTGTAACCGGGATACTCATATTTAAGGTTGATAACCTTGCAGTCTTTTTTGAATTGCTCATCAAGAGCAGAAATAATTATGTTATTCATTATGTAATCTCCTTGAAATTTGAATTTTTGATATAGAAGGTTGAAATCAAAAATTCGGAGATTACGGGTACTTAGCTATGTAACAGAGCCATTTCTTGAACATAAAAAATCCTTTCTGCTTTTAGGCAGAAAGGATGCTTAAATAGAAAAAGAGCATAACAACACAGCCTAAAAGCTGTTTGTCATGCTCTAACTCGAAAGTCCTCGTTCTCACCTCGTTAGGTGGATGCAGGCTCTTTTCCGGCTTCTATACTGATAATACTCAGCTTGTCCGGCGGTTGAACTATGTACGAAACATAATCAATTTTCCTTAGATAGATGTATTATAAATTTTTGTGAGCATTTCGGACACTTGAGTATTATCCTACTGCTTGTCCGTTCAGAGTGACCGGACTTCAAAGCGATCACCGTTGCTTTTTCGCCAATGGGTTTGTCACAGAGCCTTCCTCGTTTGCAAGAAGGACACCTGACATAGTCACTCTTGATATTGCTTTTTTCGTAGACTTGTTCAATGAACAACATTCCGATCACTTCCTTTATATTGAGATATGAGGATATTTTTTCGACCAATGCTGATAAATCCTCCCTTGTTTTTCATATTGGCATTGCCTAAAAAACCTTAGTTTTGATAAGAAGTCAGCAATAGCATTATATTTCGAGCCTATCCTCACTATCATTATACATAAATGATTGGTAGAAATTTGTTGAGTTGTGTAACCGAAAGTGACATTTTTTTCGATTTTTATCTGTTATAATGAGGCGGCTCCTTTTATGTTCAGTAAAAACTGAACGCTATGGGCAAAAAAAGCCGTTTTACCGGCTTTAGATCAAGTGATGCTCTTTCAATCGAATTTCCATCGCTTGTTTTGATACACCGAATTGGTTGGCTAACTTCAAAACTCGATCATCACCTGATGTTCGATAAAACGCTTTTTTTACTTGGCAGATAGGAAGCAGCAACGCACTTCCAAGCATATCTGCTTGTCTTTCAATGTACTTGTCTGCATCGGAACTTTTGGAAATGCTTTTTAACATAGCCGCCATATCTCCCGTGCCTGAGTACAGTTCTTGATGTATCAGCCAATGTGCAAGCTCGTGAGCTGCGGTGAAACGTAATCGCCCTTGAGTTCTACATCTGAGCAGGCTTGCATCAAGAATTATAGTACCTCTCTCAACAAAAATGAGTTCGTACTGTTTGGCTTCCATATTGTAAATAGGAATGTAGTCATCATCAAAAACGGTTTCTCCAAGTATACGACCGTTCTTACGAATGTATTGATATTCAAGTGTCAGACCAAGACTTTCAATTATGTCCTCGATGGGAACACTCTTTGCTTCATAACCGAGAATCAGGCTTGAGTCATATTTCTTTAGGGTATTGCGAGCAATGGCTTCAAGCAATTCCGGTCGAAGGTATTTGATTTCTGTCATCATTTGCCCTCCTGAATTTTCCTCCTACGCTCCTCCAAACGAGCAATAAATTCTTGCCATTCCTCATCGGTGGCATCCACATCTTTTGCCGTTCTTAGAGCAACACGGACAATATCTCTGTCCATAATGTACTCCGGTAGATCTTGAGAAATGGTCGGATTGCTTTTTGCTTTGGCAGCAAGGTCATAAAGTTCTGCCGTTTCCGTATCATTTAACATAAGCAACCTTGCCATATTGGAAATAATATCGTCTTTCGGGGCGGGATTACGATCCTTTTCAATATTGCAGAGGTAAACCGGAGATATATCAAGCAACTCGGCAAATTTACGCAGTGAGATTTGCTTTGCCAAGCGTTTGTCCTTTATATAGGTTCCAAATGTATGGTTTATGTTCATAGAGATGCTCCTTTCTATGATGTGTTCAATCAAAACTGAACATCGTAGGTATATTATAATCGAACACTTGTTCTGATGCAATAGGTTTTAGGAAAACAAAAATGAGATGACGGTTTTTGCCATCATCTCATTTCTTTCATATCTTTTTTATGAGGTTGGAAAATATAAGCTATCTTTTCGACAAATTGGAATTTGTCGTTATCTATACTCATTTGGAACTTCGATATGAAATGTCTCACACAATAACTTCACATCATGTACATCATTTTCATCAAACTCGTATCCGAGATGGAACATTACTTGACTATATGGTTCAATACAGGAAACCTCTATCTCTTCAATTTTTCCTTTACCTGAAAAAATTTCTAACGGAAAACAATCCCCCTCATAAAGAATTTCACCTTTGCCTGTATATTCAAAACAATGCAAATCAATAATTCTGTTTTTCGCATCTTCCCATACAGTATGATTCAATGTTGTATATTCCATCTTAATTTCATAAAATCCATTAGCCTGCATTATCTCTATGAAATTCTGATAATCTTTCTTTTCTACAAAAATATCAATATCGTTATGGCTTCTTGACTGATGTCCAAGAAGTGCATCTACACCCCAGCCGCCATCAAGAAAGACTTTAATCTCCGCATCTATTGCGAATTGAAGAATTTGTTTTACATCTGTTATATTGACCATCTTATCATCCTCACAAATTCAAGTTTGTCTAACTGTTTATATTATAGCACATTTATTTCTTCTTTGTAGTTTATGATAATTTTTCATCGCAATCATAAACATTTATCATTGAAAGGTCGTTATTGATTGTTAAGTGTTTCTTTAAGATGAGTCTTGAACTCATCGACCACGCTCTTAGGTGAAAGAATTTTGATTTTCCCGCCGAAGGTGAATACCCAAGCATAGAAGGGTGGGTTTGCGGATACTTCAACGGTTGCAATAAAGTGACCGCAATCAGCAGGTCTTACAACTACATTCTCTCCGAAGTTATCTATCACAGCGTTCATCAGACTGTTTTCGCATTTGAGTTCAACAGTAAAGATGTCATCGTCATACATAGAAAACGTGCGGCGAATATATGTAGGAAGGTCATAATCTTCAGGCTTCATTCGTGCTTCTGTGTCTATAATGCTCGGCTTATAAATTCGATCCACACGGAACTTAATAACCTTACTGTGCTTTTCTGAATATCCAAACACATAATAACTGTCATTATACCAAGCAAGATCATAAGGACTAAACTCATATAGATAGCCTTTGTGTTTTAATATTTTCTTCTTATCGGAAGTGTACTCGTAGTATTTGAACTGTATCCGCTTGTTTTCGTTAATGGCTTCATAAAGCAAATCTACCGTATATAAAACACTTTCATTTGTTGCCTTTACTCGTCCGGCAACAAACAACTGTCTATTCAGTTTTGAAGCGTGGTGACTGCTCGTAAGGCGCATCAGTTTGTTTGTGAGAACTTCGCTTTTCTTATTTGTCACGAACCTTGCCGCCTGAATTGCATCAACCATCATTTTTAACTCTGCCAATTCAAATTGACGAGCGCCGTAAAAATATTGGTTCTGTCTGCTCCTTACGGTAATAATGTCGAAGCCAAAGTTTATGAGAAGTTCCACATCACTTGCTATGGTTTGGCGGTGAACTGCAATACCTTTTTCCGCAAGATATTCTGTAATATCTGCTGTTGACGCAGGATGTTCATCGTCAGTTCGTTCATACAAATATTGCAGAATATGTAAATGCCTTAAATTTGTTTTCTGATCCATAAAGCTCACCACCTTTATAATATAAATAGCAAGAAATATTAAGCGTACTTCTTGAAGTTTTCAGCCTGCTCCAAGACTTCCTTGTAAACATCATCAATGGTTACGGGTGGATAGTCAAACTCATCAAGCAAGAGAATGAGGTCAACCTGAAGGTTCGCCTTAATGTCATCACGAGTAGACCAATCGGTATAGCGAGATTTATCGTCTACAATAAGTTTGATACGCTTTGACAGTTCAATCATCTTATCATCGGGATACTCAAACTCATACTTTCGTGCTACAACGTTGAGAATGTCATAGAAGGCTTTTTCTTCGTAGTCAATTCCCATATCTTTGAATGAGTCTTTTTCTTTCTTGAGTTCTTCCAAGAGCTGAGCAAGCTGCTCGGCCACGTCATCAAGAACTTCGTTTGCAAACGCTTCATCTTTACGGCGATTGTTGTACTCATCGACAACACGCTTCATACGCTCGGCAAATTCCAAACTCATAATACGGTTGACTTTTTTGTATTCTTCAATGGCTTGAGATAAAAGCCTTTGCAAAATTTTAATTTTGGTATTTGGAAGTTGAATAGCATTGATCTTGTCCATATATTCATCGCTAAATATATCAACGGATATTTGTTAAGAATACGAAAGGATGAATGCTATTATGAAAAATGTTACATACAGACAGGTTGGAGACTACAACATACCTAACCTTATATTACCGCCCGAGGAAGCAAATATCACTCTTGGTAAATGGGGTATGTTACATAAGGGGTATTTACTTAAACATATGTATCACTTACTATAGGTGGATTAACAATAACAGTCTTCATTTTGAGTGCAATAGTTAATGCTATTATTTGAACCATTGAATGTTTGTATCCATCCAAACTTAAGGAGGCATTAACTGGACTATTTTTGCTCACACTTATATTAATATTTTTATTTTCTCCTTTAAACAAAAAATCGGATAAACATTTATATTCCATAATAGATTCCTTGTAACTCTAATTGTTGATAGACAAAAAAACAGATCGCCTATGCATCACAAACAAAATACGGTTAATTTAGTGTTTTGTTTTGTAATTAATTTTAGAAAATGTATTTTTGTGCTTGCTTTTAGGATTCTCTTTCTTGCTTTTTGAACGATTGTGAAAACCTAAATCCTTCCCCATTGAATTGTGTTGCTTATTCTTCTCGTTTGTGTTACTAACCAACTGACCGCAGGCAGCTTTGATGTTATTACCTCGTGATTCTCTCATTTTTACTTCTAAACCAGCCGCTTCAAGTCGCAATTTAAATGCAACTAATTGTTGTTTGTTTGGCCTGTTAATATTGCAATTTGCGGTATCATTATATTGCAAAAGATTTATCAAAACATTTTTCTCACGAAACCATCTTCCTAATTGACGTACATCAGTTGCTTTATCATTTAGACCAGGAATCAATAAATAAGCAATTGTTACTTTTCTGTTATGTCTTTCCGAATATGATAAAACAGATTCAACAATCTTATTTATGTCATAACCTTTCATGTGAGGTATAATTATATCTCTTGTTCTTTGATTTGTTGCATGAAGAGAGAGGGTGAGTTGTATCTTCAGATGCTCTTCTCTTATTTTTTTTAATTGTTCTAAAGGACCTACTGTCGAAATATTAATTCCATCTGTGGGGAAATTAAGCCCATTTCTATCTCTTAGTATATGAATTGACTTAATTACATTATCATAATTAAAAAATGGTTCACCCATTCCCATATATACAATTCTGTTGACTTTTTCCTTCAGTAATGTTACTTGTTGCACAATTTCGGAAGGAGTTAAATTTCTTATAAATCCATTACTTCCAGATGCACAAAAAATACAACCGACAGGACATCCTACCATTGTACTAACACATACAGTTACACCTGTTTTTCTCTTTATGCAAACAGTTTCAACGCAGTAACCATCCTTTAATTTGAAAGAGTATTTTCTTGTGTCACCGCCATTATAAATATCATTAATGCTCATTGTTTGATATTTCTTTTGGGGCTTTTCCTTATAAAGGGCATGCATAAGCGATCGAGCTTTTTTTTCTCCAACGCAATCACAAATTTCTTTATATGTATAACCGTATGGGTCCGAATTTATCATTTCTTCAGTGATAATTATTGTGTTTTTATTTTTCATATCATCAATACCTTTCGAGAAATATAATTACAAAATACGATAAACTACCATTGTTATAATAACATTTCTAAAACAAAAAATCAATAATCTACATAATTCAGCTACACTTCCAAGTTCTGTAATTTGCCAATCATTAGGAAGATTAGCTAAATCGACATCTTCGATAAACATTTTCTTATAAATTGCACGAGCAGTCGCTTCTAAATTATCATTTATCTGCTTCTTTATAGCAATTCGTGTTTTGATTGCGTTATAGCTATCCACGATTTGCTTCTGTTCTTCGTATGTAGGTATTGGTAATTCTACATTACACATTTCATCCCAATCCATTACTTCACGAACACTTCCGTGTGACTTAAAACGAGCAAAACGGTCAAACTCAGGTCTGCTAAACCAAAGCATTAAGTATTGTGGGATCAACTCTTTTTCATCTATGACCTCGAATACTGTATAGACATTACTTACAAGTCCTTCATCATAATCTTCAAGAAGTGCAATACCAATTTTGTCGCCACGTCTTGAAGTGTCAGGAATGTATGTAAACTGTCCTTTCTTTACGACCTTATATTTAGTAAAATCTGTGCCAACTGTATTTGCTATCGAAGGGATAAATTGTTTTGCCACAGAAACACCGAGCAAATTATCTGTTTTGCCTTCAGTATTGCGAATGTCAACTTGCCGAATGTATTTACCGAGTTTTTTATAATTTGATTTCATAACCCAACTCCTTAAAGACTGCAAGAAGGTCGGCTTTTGACTTTTCTTCTGCAACAAGAAGTTCTTTCAGTTCTCCTTGCAGCGTTTTCATCTTAGTATCAAAGTCGATATTCTCATCTCTGTTGACAAACTCAATGTAACGGCTCGGCACAAGAGTAAAGCCTTTCTGCTCCACTTCTTCAAAAGATGCAGCATAGCAGAACTCCGGTATATCTTGATAAGTTTCTTCATATCCTTCTTGCTGCCAAGCGTGATATACAGAAGTTACTTTCGCTCTATCTTCTTCGGTCAGCTCTACATACTTCTTTTCGTAAGGACTGCCCATCTGACGAAGATCCATAAAGAGGATTTCTTTCTCTCGATTACGGTAGCGTTTGAGTTGCCCGTTTTGCTCAACTACACGAGCCTTTTTATTCTTATTGAGAATCCAAAGGGTAACGCTAATATCGGTTGTATAGAAAAGGCTTCTCGGAAGAATTATAATTGCTTCTACGAGATTATTTCTAATAAGTTGCTCTCTAATCTTCAACTCTGTTCCATCATCGGACAAAGCGCCGTTAGCAAGCAAGAAGCCTGCAACTCCGTTCTGAGAGAGTTTAGATACGATATTCAATATCCAACCATAGTTAGCGTTGCTTGTGGGCGGCACTTCGTAACCGTTCCAACGTGGATCATCAATCAGTTCATTGTCGGCTCTCCATTCCTTTTGATTGAAAGGCGGGTTAGCCATAATGTAATCTGCTTTGAGGTCTTTGTGTTGGTCGTTAGAGAAAGTGTTGGCAGCCATTTCACCGAGATTTGCGGCGATACCACGAATAGCCAAGTTCATCTTTGCAAGCTTGAAAGTGGTATTTGTGTATTCCTGACCGTAGATAGAAACTTTCTTTTTGTTGCCGCTATGAGCTTCAACGAACTTCATAGACTGAACAAACATACCACCGGAACCACAACAAGGATCGTAAAGAGTTCCGTCATACGGTTCAAGCATTTCGGCAATCAGATTAACGATACACTTCGGAGTATAGAACTCGCCTTTACCTTTACCTTCGGCAAGTGCAAACTTGCTCAAGAAATATTCATACACACGACCGATAATGTCGTTCTCTGCATCGTCAGTATTGATACGGTTAATCTCATCAAGCAAAGAAGCAAGTTTTGCAGTATCAATATGTAATCTTGAATAATAGTTGTCAGGCAATGCACCCTTCAGGGCGGGGTTTGCCTTTTCGATGTTATAAAGAGCAGTATCTATTTTCAAAGCAATATCATCTTGCTTAGCGTGTTCAATGATATAAGACCAACGACTTTCTTCAGGAAGAAAGAAAACATTGTCCTTTGTATAAAAAGCTACATTATCAATAAACTTCTCACCGAACTTTTCAGCGATAGTCTTTCTCTGTGCTTCAAATTTATCACTTGCGAATTTAAGGAAGAACAGACTAAGGACAACGTGCTTATATTCAGCAGGCTCAACAGAGCCACGAAGTTTATCGGCAGATTTCCAAAGTGCTTCTTCCATCGTTATTTCTTTCTTAGGTTTAGCAGCAGCTTTTGCCATTTTAGTTACCTCCAAGAGTAAGTAGTTATTATGATACAGTTTAATCCTAACAAAAGAAGTGTCCCATAAGACGGACTTACTCCTGATTTTCAGGTAAAACTTCCATTATCTCATCAACTGAGCAGTCAAGGCAGCGACAAATCTTTGCAAGGGTATCAGTCGTTACCGCTTCATCTTTGCTCAATTTTCTCATAGCGTGTTGTGTTAGTTTTGCTGACTCCTGAAGGTCTTTTTTCTTCATATTCTTGTCGATCAGCAAATGCCATAACTTCTTATATGATACTGCCATAATTACGTTTCCTTTCTGCCTATGAGCGAGGTTATATAGTTACAGAATATATTATAGCATAAAGACGGCGAAAAAACAACACAACTTGCGGAACTTCACAAAAAAGTGCGAAATACCGACATTTTTATAAGAAAACAAAAGAGAGTCGCTGAAAGCAACTCTCTAAAGCATTATTTATCTTCAGGGACTTCCGCACTTTCAGCCATTTTAATAATTTCCTCATCCGGTACTACATTAGGATTGTATTCCAAAACATAGCTTGCTTCCGGTGTATCAGTCCAACAGAGATACGAGATCCCATCGAACTCATAGAGTGCTGCATCCCAATCCTTAATTTTCATTTCTTTACAATTCTTCGCACTATCAGGATTGAACAACACGCCGAGAGCATCAACATTCAAACCCGTCACCGCTGACGGATCAGCTTCAAAGTATGTAGTTTTCAAAATGTGATAGTTGATTTCATTGCCTTCTTTGTCGCCATACTTAATAGTGCCTGCAACAACCGTTTCCGTTTGCTTCTTATAATCATCGCCAAGCACTTCTTTTACTGCGGCTTCAAATTTATTTATCATATCTCTTGGGTTATCTTCGCTTTCGCTTGCCAAAGCTCCAATAGCAAATATAACACCCAAAATTAGAAATACCGCTATAAGTGAAATTGTTAGTTTCTTTTTCATCATAATCCTCCCATTACAGATTACAAGTAGTCTGCTATATTATAAACAACTAAGCCGTGTTTCTGAGCATAGTCAACCGTGTATGCTGTACCGCCTTTATCTTCGGTAAGATATGCTATACAAGCCGAACTGTTATCAACAAGATGACGGTTGCGCTTGTGCATACAACCTCTCGTGTATTCTTCCGATGTGTAAACTACCTTGTCAGCCTGCTCCTTGATGTTCTCGTAGATCTTCACATCTTCGCTCGACCAACCTCTTGTTTGAGAATAACAAGGCAACACAAGAATCAGGCGAATATCAGGATACCGTTCTTTTAACTTCAAAACGGTGAATGCTGCAATGGTATCAAAGCCTAATGCTCCACCTGCTCCAAAGTATAAATATCCCTTCTTGATTAGGCTCTCAACTGTTTCTTCGGTTTTATTGAAAATATGCTGATAAGCTCCTGAAGGTATATCTCTGTGTCCCGTAAAACAACAAGTTTTCTCTTTCACACAACCACTCCCATATTAACGATAATAGCGATACACTCACGATATTATCATTAGTATAGCATATAATTGTGAAAAATTAAAGATATTATAGAAAAAGAGCCTACGGCGAACCGTAGACTCTTAAAAAGTTCTTATTGATTTGTCTTGCTAATAAAGGCATCAAGAATGGCAAATGCCTTTTCTTGTTCCTCCGGCGGTAATGCTTCAAGACGTTCTGACAAGCGTGAACTCTTAATCTTGTATCCGAAATTGATTACATCAGAGAACACATCGTCTGCTGAACATTCCAAAGCATTTATAATAGCAACTAACTTATCTAATCGAGCAGAGCTTTTACCACGCTCAATGTCCGATAAGTAGTTAGTAGATAAACCGATCATTTCAGCGAACTGCTGCTGAGTATAGCCTTTAGCTCGTCTAATCTTTTGAATACGTTTGCCGATTATCTGTTCAACGCTCTTTTCGTTTTGCACACATTCCACCTCCAATCACACTAAAGTCGTAACATCTAATGCTGATAGTATTAGTATAAATGGAAGGTGTGAAAGAATACACAAGACGCCGCCGAAGTGATAACGATACTATACTGAATTAGTAAAAAATTCACGATAAGTTCATTGTTTTTTCGCCAATATCGTTAGTTGTGAATACCATAAAAAGGTAAAGGCATCGCCAAAGCGATGCCTATTTTCATCGTTGCACAACAAAACAAATAATACACTTATTGCAAGGAGATTTGTTCATAAATGTTAAAACCTACTGTTTTTTCATCTGCCGCAGAAACAGTAACACCGCTAATATAAGTAGTGTTACGGCATAGCCGAGTACCCACCATATATGAGGGAAGATCCCTGCAAAATCACCTGCGAGTACCGCACGTTCCATATCCACAGCGTGAGCAAACGGAAGCATATAAGAAAGTTTCTTAAAAAAACCTCCCACGAGGTTAAGATCAAACCATACACCGGATAGCCACGCTGAAAGATTGGTCAGCAAAGCACCACAAATGCCGCCAACCTGCTTATCGGTAAACACACTTCCGCAAAGGAGTCCTAAAGCAATGTAAAGGATGGATACGGGAATACTGAATACGACAGCATATAAAATATTTACTGTAATATTTAGTCCGAGAAGGATTGCAGCGATATAGCAAATAACACATTGAGCGATAGATATCGGAATAATAGGCAAAGTGTAACCGAGAATGAAGTCCATCGGAGTCAGTGGCGTTGTATATAAACGCTGAAGCAACGAACTACCTCTGTCCTTTGCGATAATAGTAGCCGAAAATAGAGTCATAAATGCTAACCCGAAAACGGTTATACCCGGAGTCAGGTGTTGTATTTCAAACAGCTCTACGGGGATATTTGCTTGTATAGCACTCAACAATAAAATTAAGACGAGGGGAAATCCGAGTCCAAAGAAAAGAGTTAGTGGATCTCGTAATATTTCTTTTGTATTTCTGTTTGCAAATGTTAGCATTTTCATTTTGCCACCCCCTTAACAATGCGTACAAAGGCTTGCTCAAAATTATCCGTATCGGCGGCTTCTTTTATCTTGTCAGCAGTATCAGAGATAAGCAGTTTGCCATCTTTCATAATAGCGATACGGTCAGACAAGGCTTCTGCTTCTTCCATATAATGTGTTGTAAGAATAATGGTTACTTCCCCTTTAAGAGAGCGAATCAAATCCCACAGTTCGCTTCGGGCAAGCACGTCAAGACCAAGCGTAGGTTCGTCAAGAAACAATATCTCCGGTTCGCTGATAAGTGCCATAGCAATGCTTAGTCGTCTTTGCCAGCCGCCAGACAGTTTACCTGCCTTTTTCTTACTGACAGATTCAAGTCCGAGCAGGTCAGTAAGCTCCTCAATTTTCACTTTTTGCTTTTCCTTTGTAAAACCGTGAACACCACACATCAGTTCAAGGTTCTCCCGAACCGAAAGACCGGGTGCAACCGCAGTTTCCTGCGGAGAAACAGCTATAAGCGATTTCACAGCAGCAGTATCTTTGTTAATACTTTTTCCGTTAAGAAAAGCAACTCCGCTTGTGGGTTGTGTAAGGCACGATAGCATTTTAATGGTGGTAGTCTTTCCCGCACCATTTACACCAAGTAGAGAGAACAGTTCACCCTTTTGAACCGAAAGGCTAAGTTTATCTACAGCAACCACATCTTTGTACTTTTTTGTTAAACCTTCAATTCTAATAGCGTCCATTATTTATCACTCCATTCCATATTGTTTTCGGAGTCCCTGATAGGAATCCGTGAGCATTTTGCTGACAAGTTCCCAATCAAGATCAACAAAGCCTGTGGCAAACATAGTTGCAATTCCGTGAACATATGCCCACATTTCGAGGTGGAACAATTTTGCATCCATACCACTAAGTCCCGTATTTTTATGGACAATTGACTCCATTTTGTCAGTTTGTTCTGTTGCTTCGGGAATTATTTCGCTTGAACGGTCACGCATATATAAAAGTTTGAACAATTCTTTTTCTTCTTTAGCATATCGTATGTAAGCCATACCGTTTGCCTTATAAGCAGGAAACTCCCCACTTTCAACTTCTCGCTGCATATACTCTTGACATAACATATCTGCTTTTTCTACAACAGCAAGACGCAGTTCATCCATCGTAGCAAAGTTTGAGAAAACCGGCTGTGTTGAGCAATTCAATACAGAAGCAATAGTTCTTGCATTGATTGCTTGTGCTCCGTTGTTGCGAACAATATCAACGGCAGCATTTATAATATCTTCTTTTGATACTTTAACTTTAGGCGGCATAATGCACCTCCATAATATAGTTTTTGTTATATATCGCTTGTTATTTTATCACCTTCAGTATCAAATGTCAATAGCTTTTACAAAAGTGTTACTTTTAAGATGAAAAAAGAAGCCGCCCCATAAGGGGCGACTTCTCGAGTTAATACTGTGGTACACCATAGCCAAGTATCTCATAGTGACCGACAGAATATTGATTTATTCTAACGCTATCTCCTGAGTTACCCTCGACCGTGTAAACGATACCGTTTTCAACTTTCTGAACGATACCCGTATGGTCGGATTGACCGTCTTGCGGTCCTGACGTGCCATCGGGAGAATCCCAATCGAAGAAGATAATCATTCCGGCGACAGGCTCGGCAGAGCCGTCTACCCATTGACTTCTATCTTTGAACCATTGCACACCGTTGACACAGCCTGCATATTTCGGGATAACGCCCGTGTCAATATATCCGCACTCATTGGCACACCAAGACACGAAGCAGGCACACCATTCAACTCTTGAGCCGAAGCCGTACCAACTCCAATAAGGATCTCCGCCAACATTGCCTATCTGAGTGAGAGCTACCGTTACGATTTGGTCATCTGAATAGTTGATACCATACAGAGCTGCCGCCCATAGTGAATTGTTTTCGGGTTTTAGCAATTCTGTGAGGTAGTCTTTCTGCTCCTGATTAAAGCCGTATTGCGAAGCCATTTCATCAACGGTCTTGTGAGCAACCGTGATATACAGATAGGTTCTCGTTACAGTCGTTTCCGTCTGCACGATATTTCCGTTCCCGTCATCGGTTTCGGTTATCACGGTTTCCGACACACTTTCTGTTCGGGAGCTGATTTCATTCATTTCCCAAAACAAGTCCTTGAGCAGTTGTTTCTTGTTATCGTCCATTGTAGCAACTTCTTGAGGGTTGTCAGGATCGGTGTTTGTCTTAACCGCATACACGGCAAGAACATCTTTCCAAACTGCACGACTGCCACTCATTTCAAGCACATCGTAAGTCGTTCCGTTCCTGATCTCCAAAAGTTTGTTGTCGTACTCGGTATTGATTTCCTGAACGGCAGTCTGCATAGTCTGTCCCGTTCCTGAGTCCTCTCCTGAGAAGAAGATGCCAAACACCGAGCATAGAATAAGGGCGATAAGACAAATGACAATGATAATAACAACGGCAACCCAACCGCCTGCAGCAATCGCCGCTACAAGACCTTTGACTGCGGCTATAATTGCTTTTACTACTGCGACAGTTGCCTTTGCAATCCACTTTGCCGCAACGACTGCGGCTTTGGCGGCCGCTTTAGCTGCCTGCGCCGCTGCTCTTGCGGCTTTGGCACTTGCTTGAGCCGCTTTTTGTGCAGTCTTAGCCGCTTGCTGAGAAGTCTTAATAGCCGTCTTTGCGGTACGCTCTGCGGTCTTGACAGTCTTTCCGGTTGATTTAACTGTACCTTTGCCGACTGTCTTAACAGTTTTCTTTCCCGCCGAAGTTACAGACTGCTTTACAGTCTTTGTAGTGGCTTTCTCAGCGGTTTTTACAGTTTTAGAACCCGTTTGCCTTACCGTCTGTTCGGTGGCTTTCTCGGCAGTTTTAGCCGCCTTGTCGCCAACTTTTTCAGCCTGCTTCTCAAGAGCCTTTTCAGCTCGTTTCTCTTTGAAATGGTCTATGCCGTCTTTTGCTTTGTGAATATTATCCTTTGTGGTTTCTAAACCTTTCCGACCTGCTTTGTCGAATTGGTGGATACCTTCGTGAACTGTGGCATCAACGCCACGCTCAAACTTATCAGAAGCATATTCATCAGCAGAGTTCTCGGCAGCATAGGTGCTGTGTTCGGCTCTCTCTTTGGTAGAGATATACGCCTGCTTCATTCGCTCTCCGGCAACGGCGGCTTTATCAATGGTCTTGATAGAACCTTTGACTACATCTCTTGTTTTTATATCTGCCATTGTAAACCTCCTTTCCTGAGAATTGAAAAGGCTCAGTCAACAACTCTTTTCGCAACCAAAACAAGCCGACCGTTAGTGTTGGAATATTCGCACGTGGAAAGTGTAATGAGCTTGTCGCCATACTCAGCAGATACGCCCGTATCATAGAGTGCCTTTTCTTTGCACTTAGCAATATACTCATCAAACTGTTCCGGTGTTTCTGCATCCGAGAACTGAAAATACTTAAACTCATTTGCAGAGCCGGTGTAAACTACGGTCTTGAAAACGGCGATCACTTCATAGGTCTGCTTTTTATATAGAGTGTTAAAGCTGAAGGTCTTGTGTTCTTCCCAAAAGTCTTTTTTCTTGAACTTCTCAAGGTCAGAAAACATAGAGCCGTTTTTCATATGATGACCGTAGATTATCAGGTTGTCCGATGGCTTTGAAACATCACAGTTTTCGCCAACATAAGGACAACCGTAATCCGTATAACCTCTATCAAAGCCGTGCTTCAGGTAGAAGTTAGGCTCGTCAAGGGACTGCATTACGGGATAGTTTATTTTCGTGTCCTCAATGCAGATCCAACCGATTAAATCGTTGTTTTGCTCATAGAGTTCTGCATATTCAGGGAGCATAACCAACTTGCCGCCTTCGGGTGGTGTAGTTGGCATGGGCGTTTCTGTTTCAGGACTTGTTTCGTTCTTTTCAACGATTTGAGCAAGGTTGTTATAGCGTTCTTCCTGCTCGTTAGCTTCTTTGAAATGACTGTGTATCATCACTCCGCTGATAATGGCAATCAGCAAGAAGAACGAGATAATTGATACATAGATATTCTTGTGCATAGCCTTTCCTTTCTACGAAGCCTGAGAGAGTTATGCACTCTCTCCAGGTTTCGTTGTCATAAGTTTATAGAGCTTCGTGTTCTTCGGGAACTTATTGGCAAAAGGAACGAGCGAACTACCGACCTTGATAAGTCCGTGTCCCGCTTCAACATTGGTGATATAGGACATCTGCAAATCAGAGATATTGAGCAGTTCTGCAAGTTTCAGTCTGTCAGTCGAAGCCTGATTGAGCATAATAATAAACTCGGAGTTGGCAAGCATCGTTCTTGCGGTATGGCTCTGCAAGAGGTCATCCACGTTCTGCGTGATACCCGTTGCAAACGCACCGTACTTTCTTACACGCTTCCAAAGGGTAAAGAGGAAGTTTGCGGAATACTCGTGTTGGAAAAGCAAGTAAATCTCATCAATGAAGATATAGGTGTTCTTGCCTTTAGCTCTGTTCTGAGTGATTCTGTTAAGAATGGAGTCAAGAACAACGAGCATACCGATAGGCATAAGCTGCTTACCAAGATCGAGAATATCGTAGCAAATCAAACGGTTGTTGGTGTCAACGTTGGTCTGCTTTGCAAAGGTGTTAAGCGAACCGTGAGTAAACAACTCAATAGCAAGGGCGATTTCTCTTGCTTCAGGCTCGTCTTGCTTCATCAGCTCGGCACGGAAGTCCTGCAAGGTAGGTACAGTTCCCGTGTAATCGTTCTGCTGATATGCTCGGTAAACGCTTGCAGTACAACGGTCGATAATGGACTTTTGCTTTGCTCCGAGATTAGTGCCGCCGATGAGCTGTTCACACAGCGACATAATGAACTCAGATTTTAGGATAACGGGGTTCGCTCCGTCACCGTAATCTTTGTTCATATCCATAGCGTTGATATGGTTAGGCGAAGTAGCCGAGATATTGATAATCTCACCGCCCAACGCATTAACGAGGGGCGAATACTCACGCTCAGGATCAATGACGATTACGTCTGCCGTAGGATCGGCAAGCATAATATCGGTGATTTCTCCCTTCGCCGCAAAGGACTTACCCGAACCGGAAACGCCAAGTATAAAAGAGTTACCGTTCAAAAGCTGCCTGCGGTCAGCGATAATCATATTCTTACTGATTACGTTTGTGCCGTAGTAAATGCCGTGTTCGTGGAAAATATCTTGAACACGGAAAGGAATGAACACCGCCAAAGACTCAGTAGTGAGGGTTCGGAAGGTGTCAATCTTTCTTGTGCCGTATGGCATAACCGTATTGAGTCCGTCCATCTGCTGAAACTTCAGCACACCGAACTGACAAAGGTGCTTTCTGCAAGTTGTCATTAGTGCTTCAGTGTCTTGGTCAAGCTGTTCTTTGGTATCTGCCGTGTGAACGAATGTGATAACGGCGAACATCATTCGCTGATCTCGTGTAGTCAGGTCATCAAGAAACTCTTTCATTTCCTTTTTCTGCTGCTCCATATCATAAGGAACGGTTGCAGAGAAGTTGTTGTTAGAGTTCTGTCTACGCTGCCAATTCGTAATATTGGTTTCTACACCGAGCAGACGGCTTTCTGCTTCACGGACTGCTTCATCAGTAGGTACGGGTACAATATCAATCGACATCATCAGGTTTCTGTTGAGGTCGGTCAGCTCTGCAACCATACTGTCCTTGATATACGAAGCATACTCACGAAGGAAAAGGACTCTGCCGTATCTGTTGCCGATCTTGAAGTGGTCGGCGGCGAACTCCATAGAGTCAGGACATACATAGTCCTTGAAGTCGTGTCCTTTCTTTCGGGTTTCCTTAATATCGAAACGGAAAGAACTTTCTTCACCGACACGGAAGAAGTCGTGAATAATTCTCAGGCGGTCATCGGTTTCCATTTCATAGCACTTACTGCCGAGTCTGCCGAAGTGTGCAATAAGGTCTGCACCAACACGGGCGAAGTAGTTTCTTGCTTCTTCAATGGACTTCTTGTTGACCGAGATAGTTACATACTTGTCTTGCACGATAGAGTTAGCTCCGGTTGCGTTCTCAAGCATAATGCCGTTCTTTTCCTCTCGGTACACATCGAGGAAGTCGCCCGCATAATCCATCTTGTAATTTCTCTCAAAGTCAAGACGGTTTAGCCTGCGGTTATTGATTGTGATTTTCGTTGTTGCACCGCTATCAAAAGAGTTAAGCAGTTCGGAATACTCAAGGAACATTGCTTCCTTGTCCTCACGGCTTGCAACGGCATAGTTTATATCGGAGAACTTAAAGGACTTTGCGAACTTATCCTTGCCGACAAGAAAGATGCCGTCATCGTAAATAGCCTTGATAGGAATTACATCCTGAACGCCCTTCGGTACAACAAACTTTTCTTTATCTTGTTTGAAAAGATTAGTTAGTGTCTTAATCATTGGATTTCATTACCTCCTTGTTTTTCTGTTCCATACTCGGCTTCATAACTTCCAAGTAGGTGTTTGTAGAGTGGAAAACGAGCTGCTTCGGCATAAGGAACTCTGACTTGATCCACGCCCACACAAATTTTTCTGCGGTCATTCCGTTGTACTTAATGAAGCCGAGAGCCGCAAAGGGGGCGGCTCCCAAAATACACATCCACGACACGGTTTCCGTGCCTACATACGGTTTGAGCAGAAAATAAAGACCGACTGCAACTACACAAGCACAGACAGAAAAAATGAACTGTCGAAGTGACAGTCCAAAGAACATTGACTCTGTGTAGTTACGAATTTCTCGGTTGATCTTAACTTCCATAAACGCACCTCCATTCAGCGTTCTTCTTGTCGTCTGCTTCTGTTCTTTTGTCGCTCGTTATCGGGAACGAGATACACTTCGCCGTTATGCTCTTTAGCCTTTGTGGGGTATCCCAAAACTTTAAGTGCTTTCTGCATATCGGACACGGTATCTTTATCTGCTTTGCAGACGCCAATGCTCATATAGATTTGAAGCTCTCCGTACCATTTTTCTTTTTGGAAGTTATCAGCACGGAAGAACATATCAGGTTTGATTTGTTCAAGAGGTGTTTCAAACAACGCCTTGTACTCTTTGTCAAAGTCATACATCGTCAATACCTCCTTTGGTTTACTGTGCGTTTGCGGCGTTCCATCTTATCTTCCTTGATACACTTATCAGTCAGACAGACGATTTTTCGCTTTCGCTTACCGCCGTAAAACACACATTTCTTACATTTGTTTCTGTTCATATCAATCTCCTTAGAGTCCCATCATTTCTCGGATAATACGGTCGCTCATCTTAACAGAGCCTACGAGAACAAGCATATTGAAGATAAGCTCTCCCACATACGCCCATACCTGAGTTACTGCGGCGGCGCTTGTATCGACCTGCGGGGGCGATGCAGCGAACACCGAGAAGATAATGCAGGCAAGAACAATGACTGCACCTTCAAGCAGTACGGCACAATAACTCTTGATAAAAGACTTGCCGACATTCTGCGAAGGTTCACCCGCAAAGGTGGAAAGCGGAATCGGCGCAAGTGCCGTATACATATAGAGCTTAAAGAAACGACCGTACACGGTCATAATCATAATGAACGACAATACCGTAATGAACAGACCACCGATAAGGGTTACTGCCCATAGCGGAATACTCTCAAAGAATCCGCAATCTTCGATGGTTGTTACCATTGAACTCGGCAAGGTTACACCTTGCGGTGTTCCAAAGCCTGCGGCGTTCATAATGGTCGAGATAATTCCTTGCCCGATATTAAAGAGAGCAAGCATCAGCTCCATACCATAGGTGATTGCACCTTTTGCAAGTGCAAATCGAATAAAGAGTTTGAGAGCGTGTTCCGGTTTCTTCACATCAGCAAAACTTCCGCACGTTCTTACCATACCAACAGTAAAGAACAGAACGAGCAAGGCAAGACCGATAGCTTGAACTGCGCCGTTTATATCTACGATGACACTCCAAATACTACCGCCTTTGAAGTTCTGCGGACTTGTGGTTATGAGCTGCCATATCTCAGCAAGTTTCTCACTCCAAGTTTCAAGGGCATTTTCGAGATTTTGAACTACCCAGTTATCACTCAAATTGATGCACCTCCTTTATAGAATTAGGGGCATACCCGTTTTTGCGGATATGCCCCTTGAGTGATGCTGCTTCGATTAACCCGTGATAAGAGTCAGGATTTCCTTTGCAAAGGTGATGATGACACCGCCTGCAAGGGTAAGGAAACCGTTAGCTCTCTGAGAAGGATCGTGGGACTTTAGGGAAAGACCAATCTGCACGATACCAAAGCCGAGCAGAATAAGACCGATTGCACGGATAAGTCCGAAGATAAAGTCGGACAGATTGTTTACAACGGTCAGAGGATCGTTAGTGCCTGCCGCAAATGCGGTTACGGACATACACATTACGAAAGCCACACACAGAACGAGTGCGACATAGGTGCGGAAGCCCTTTGCAACCTTTCCGGTCATAGGCAGCTTCTTAGTTTCCTTATTGGTTTTCTTAAAAATACTCATTGTGAATACCTCCAAATTTAATAGTGTTGATTTACTTCAAAGTCCTCATCGGACAGAAGTTCGTAATTGGTTTCTGCCACGTTGGTTTCGGGAGCCTGATTTTTGTCAAAGCTGATAAGTTCGATAGTGGCTACATCGGACTTAACTTCGCCGTGTTTGTAAACTCCGGCTTTACCGTCTGCGGTTAGTGCCACATTGGGGTGCTTGAGAATATCGTATTTGAAATCAAGCACGGGGCGTTCACCACGAATAAAGAGAATTGCATATTGGTTGTCGAGCATACGAACCTCATCAGGGGTTAATAGCTCACGACCGCTGATTTGGTAGTTGGTGGAATAACTACCACTTCGACCTTCGCTCTTGCCGTAGGTGTTGGTATCAATGGTTGCTTTGCCGAGCAGTTCGCTCACATACTTGTGTGTGGACTGTTCGTTACCGCCCAAGTATAGGAACTCATCACAGTTACCTACGATGCTTTCCCATTGCTTCTCAAACAGAGCCTTGAGCTGTGCCAAGTTCTGCAAAATGATACTGACAGATACCGAGCGTGAACGCATAACGGATAAGATCTTGTCAAAGTCATCAGGGAGCGAAACATTGGCGAACTCGTCCATCAGGAAGTGAACGGGTATCGGCAAACTGCCACCGTGAATATGGTCGGCAGAATAAAACAACTGCTGAAAAAGCTGTGTATAAAGGATTGATACCAAGAAGTTAAAGCTCGTATCGTTATCAGGTATCAACGCAAACAGAGCTGTTTTCTTTTCACCGAGCGTACCCAACTCCAACTCATCGGTAGAGGTGAGTGCTGCAAGGCTTTCAAGGTTGAACTTTTCAAGTCTTGCCGCAAGGGTGATCTGAATAGATTTCAAAGTCTTAGCCGAGCCTGAATGGTAGGAGCGATAATACTTGATTGCGATGTGGTCAGGGTTGTCATCTGCCAATTCATCAAACAAACAGTCAAGCGGTGAAGGTCTGTTATCGTCCTCATCTTCGATTGCACCCGCACGAAGCATCTCCATTACCATAGCGAAGTTCTGCTCGTCAGGGGGTGCTTCATAATGCAGATAGAAAACGAGAGCTAACAAAAGCATAGATGCTGCCGTGTCCCAAAAGGGATCGTTGCTTTGAGAACCCTTCGGTGTGGTACTCTTGAAAAGGTTGGTTACAAGTCTTTGAATATCGTTGTCATTCTGCAAATACACAAAGGGGTTATAACAATGGCTTTTCTCCATTGAGATAAGGTCAAGGACTTTAATCTCATAACCCTTTGCTTCAAGCAGTTTGCCAACATCTCGGACAATTTCGCCTTTCGGATCGAGAATCACAAAGGATGTGTTAGCCTGCATCAAATTCGGTTTACAGTAGAAACGGGTTTTACCTGCACCCGAACCACCACACACAAGCGTATTAAGATTTCGTCTGTGCTTCTTGGCGTTAATTCCGATGGAAACATTCTGAGTCATCAGCTTGTTTTCACTCTTGGGTGCTTGGTAGTATTTCTTGTTGACGGCTTTAGCATCGCCCCATTTTGCCGAGCCGTGTTCTTCTCGCCGTCTGTAATTCCTGCGTGTTGAGAAGTAGATACCGATACCGAACCCATAGCACAAAAGCAAAACGAGGACAGTTTTTAGGCTGTCCTCGCAAAGCTCTATTTGAAACGGGTTGTTGAATACTGTCAAGAGTTTCGGCAGTATCTCCGGTAATCCACCGCCGACTGACGGTGCTATCAACAACGCAAGCCAAACAACGGGGATAATTCCGATTACGGAAAGAATGATAGCAGTCTGCTTATCATCTTGCTTCACGGCGTTTATCCTTTTCCTTTTCGATTACTGTGAACTTCTTTTTAGGGGCGTGACCTACCTTAACGATTAGCTCATCAACGGCATCCGTTGTCTTGCCCTCATTCATAAGGTCTTTACGCTTCTCATTGAGAGAGTCGATAACGATGCCGTGTTCATAGTCGTCCAAAGCAACGAAGTGTTGTCTTTCTTTCATTGTCGCTACCTCCGTTTATCGTGCCTGCTCTTTGGAGCGTTCCTGCTTCTGTCGGTAGATTTCCTCAGATACACGGGAATGAATTTCATTCATCGCCGTGCGAGTCTTGGAGAGTTCGGCACGAATTTCCTTCGGCTCTTTGTTCTTCCAATCTTCGGGAATACGCTCAATGGCAAAGTTCTTGGTGTCAACACCGTACTTCTTGCAGAGCATATAGCCGACACACATAGCCTGATAACCCATATCTCTGCGACTGTAAGCATCGCTATTGATAGAAAGCTGTGCGTGGCCGAGTTCTTGTGCTACGCACTGACAGAGAGCAACGCTATCTCTAATATCTTTCTTGACAAAGAGTGTTTGCTTCTCATTATCGTAGAACGCTCCCATATTCGGGTGCGGAAGTTCGTTTGCCACTTCCACATTGACGGGAGAGGTGTCGATCATCACCGCAACGAGAGCCTGCGGATCTCGGTTGACAGAAGGTGCAGGTGACTGTTTGCCTTTGGTCTGCGAAACGTCAAAGACCTTTTTGACATTGTAGGAAATTCCGGTCGAGCCGTCATCCCTCGCATACTCAACGGGTTCAAGAATAGAAATACTCTTTGCACCCTTGTTGATAGAAACCTTTTCTTCCGCCCAATCGTTGAAGTCCTTGAGCTGAGTCGCCTGCGGATACTGATTGTAAATAAGCAGAGCATTTGCGGCAGAGTAACGGTCAAGTCTTGCCTGAGTGTCAAGGAACGCTCGGAACTTTTCGCCGTCCTGAACAACAGAAGTCGCCGTATCATCAATCATCTGATACACGGCTTCCTTTTCTGCCTGCTTCTTTTCTTTCCACTCATCAGGGGAAAGCTGCGGCTGTTTGTAGCCGCCCTTTTTGGGTTTGAAGTTATTAGTCATCTTTCATTACCTCGCTTTGTTCTTATTTTTGTTTTTCTTTTTCGGGGGTTGCTTGTGGGTGGTTTGATTGTTGCGGTTTTGGGACTTGGGTTTATCGTTGGACTTGTCAAGATCGACCGCACCTGCTTCCTTGTCCTTTGCAGCTTCAGCCTTGTATCTGTCAAGTTTTTCTCGGACAGACGGGCGTTCCTCTGCGGACTTGGCTTTACCCTTATCAGTGTGCATATCTACCTCTTTGGAGCTTCGCCTTGACTGAGGGTTTTTGTCGGTCTTGGCGACTTGGGGGTTTTCGTTGCTTGCTCCATCTTTTTGAATTGGTTTGCCCATTGCTTCTTCCACTACCATTTCGCCCTTAGACTTGGTAGGCACTTCATTGGCTCGTTCCTCTCGTTCTGCCATACTTTTTTCAGCTTCGGCAACAATGGAAGCCTTATCAACCTTGCCAAGTTCAAAGCGGTCAAAGATACGCTGAATTTTAGAAGCATCTTCTGCTCTTGCGATAATATCGACAGGAGCATTTTCGTCCTTGCTAAACTTATCCCTCAACACACAGTAAAGTACGCCGTACTTCTTAGCCTGCTCGGTAAACTTCTTCAAATCTTTCTGCGGTACAGAAAAGACTTTGAGTTCCTTACCGGACTTGAGCATATTTGTCAGTCGTGCTTTACCTTTGGTTTTTTGTTCCTGCTTGAGTACAGAAACAAGAAGAACGGTCAGCTCTTTCGCCGCCGTTCCCGTTAGTTTCGCTGCTACTTCAAATCCTTCAAGCGAAAGCCTTACGATTTGTTCAGCAGCATCACCGCTGTTGTACATAACTTCGGTTCTCCTTTCCTTTAGTTTTTTCTTCCTCTGCAAGTACCTTCTCTAAATTCTCCTGCATAACACCGGAGCGTTCAGCGATTGCATCACAGAGTCGAACATCCTTACGGAGTTCTGAAAGTCTTTCGGATATGGCTGAGATCTTCAGCTTTGCCGTTGACAGCGAATCATCATCAATATTTACTTTTCGTATTTCGTTTCGGAGATGTGTTCTGTAGGCAGTCAGCGTTTTGATTTCCTCCATAGCCTTAGACTTATATAAGAAAAGTTGCTCAGTCGTTGAGATGTTCTCTCTGCCGAGCAACCTTACTTGTGCGGATAGCTGATCGACCTTATATAAATCTTCACGGAGAAGATAATGCAGTCGAGCAGGATTTTGTTTTTTGTAGTTCGGCAGATAGCCGAGCTTATAACAGTAGTGAAGATACAGACCGTACAGACCGCCTTTCTTTCGTATGCGATGCTCCCGTGTTGCAAGACGGTACTGACGGGGTTGATAGGTCGGCTTCTGATACGGCTCTAAATCAACCTTGTCACGGTTCTCCTTGATACGCTCCTTAATTCGGTCGTTGGTATAATCCTCACCGAGCCTATACAGTCGAATAGGTTTCTGCCAACCTTTCGGCACGACCGTCCAATACTTCAAGCTCTCGCTGAGCTGATACTTGTATCCCATTTGGTCAAGCACATACTCAAACTCTTTCATAGTTCGGCTCTTACTGATAGCATCATCAATAGCCGAGCGTGTTCTGTCGTATCGGTCGGGCATACCCGCCTTACGCAACTGATAGTAATAAGAATTGGAATTACCTCTGACGGGGTTAGGGATATAATGAAGCTCATACTTCTTGCAAAGTTCGTCTGCAATATGCCTGAACTTGAACCAAGCCTTTTCTTCGTTGGCTAACCGCTTACCGTCCACGAAGGATACCGAGTTCACAACGAAGTGACAATGCAGGTGCTTTGTGTTCAGGTGGGTTGTAACCACGACCTGAAATCTTTTACCCCATACCGTTTGTGCAAATTCCATTCCGATCTTCTGAGCAAGTTCAGGGGAGATATTCTGTTCCTTAAAACTGAGATACCCGTGATAGGCTTGTATGCCGTCAGGTTTTCCGAACTGCTCCTTAACCGTTACGAATTGGTCACGGGCAGTAGAAGGATTGCAGTTGATGCCGTCAACGAAAAACTCACGCTCCGTCTTTTCCTCATCCTTTGCATACTGAAGAACATCAGCCAACGCCTGATACTGTTCGGGGGTGTAATTATCTGCCGCCGTCTTTTCAGGGTTGAGTGCATAGTCGATAACTTGTGCAAGACGGACTGTAACTTTCCATATCTTACTTACTGCCATTTCATATCACACTTATCAGGGCGAAGGAACTGTCGCTCCACGTCAGCCTGAAACTTGTGCCAACGCTCCGCTTCCTTTTTAAGTTTGGGAGCATCGACAAAGCCGAGTGTGTTCGCTTGTGCAGCAAGCTGATTGATATTGTTGCCGATGGAAGATAACTGTCGCATTACATCATAGAAACGCTCGTCAGGTCGTTCCTTCGGCTCGTAGCCTTTAATAAGCAAACGAATAAGACCTGCTTCGGACAAACAAGCCTTCTTTGCTTTCTTCTGCAAATCTTGTGCTTCGGCTTTGTTCATCAAAATATGCTTTTCAATATTTCTTTTCATTTGCTTCAACCTCCTTTGTGGAAGAATTAGATTTGTAGAGTCGATTGATTTGCAGGCAACACATTATGGTGATGCCGATGCAACTGCCGAGCAGTAAACCGACAAGGAAAAAGATAAATTCTGTCATTGCAGACTCCTTTCTGATTTGGGGTATTAGGGGCAACCCCTAACGAGTTCTACTGTTTTGGGCAAACCTGTCCATAAACAGTCTGCTCGCTAAGATAATACAGAGTTTTCGGGTTGCCCCGATTTTCTTGAGATTAGCGTTCTTTACCCGCCCTTTGGGGCGTGTATTTTTCTGCGGTATATCCGTGTTCGGTTTCGGTAAACCTCTCAGGATATTTGAATAAGTTGCGGAATTTTACGAGCTGTTCGTGGGATAAGCTCTCGTATTTCTCGGCTTCCACATTGGCATTTGCAATGAAAAAATCTCCGTGAATAATGTCGGAGATTTGCTTTGAGTCCTCGACTAAATAGCACTTTTCAATCTTCCAACCGTCTTTTCCGCCACGCTCAGCCGCCATCAGTCCGTCCATTCTCAGGCAAGGATCAGCGCCGTCAAGAGAACGACCGTAGATAGAATAGCCGCCCATACCTGACTGAAAAGCCTTGTTGTCGGAGCTGATTGCATAGGTTCTTTCAAACTCAGATAACGGTTCGTTAAAGGTGTCTACCGTGAAAACGATATGACCGACAAGGTGTTTACCGTTATCTTCTGCCTTGCTGAACTCACGCTTGAGATCGTAATAATCCATTTCGGTCAGCTTCGGTTCAACATAGACGGCTCGGTTCATAGGCAACTCATTCGTCTTACCGTGCCGATAACAAACGAGTGCTGCGTTGTCATTTTCAAACGGCATATATTCCTCTGTGCCACCGCCGACAAGCTCGGTCATCGCTTCGTAGGTGTTCGGGATTTCCATTTCCTGCGGATATTTACCAACCGGAACGAACAGAACTTTTATCTTTTCGCCCTTCGATAAATCCAAATATCTCTCGCTGAGTTTGGCTTTTTCAGGCTCAAAGTCTACCTTTTTGAAGCCGAAAGAGTCGCAATAATGGAACTCACTTGTACCGTCCTTGCCGATGATCTCAACTATATCGGACTTGGAAAGTGAACGAGCCTTGTATCCTCTTGGGTGGTGCTGATTGAACTTGACATACACATCCTCAAGGGTTTTACACTTGACTTCGCCGCTGAAAACCTTATCGTAGATGGAACTGTCGATAGCGGAAGTGCCTTGCCACTTCTCAAGATTTTCATAACTTGCGAAGCCCACGTTGTTGACATCACGGCTCATATTGACCTGATAAATTCGTATATTCATCGCTCAAAACTCCTTTCTTTAGATTTGTAAATTCCTAATTTCAAACACAAAAAGTCGTTGTAATCCTTTCCGTAATCGGGTGGACTATCAACGACTTCGTATCTGTCAGACAGTTTGAGCTTCAACACTTCGGTTGCTGCTCTGCCTGCCTTATCTCTGTCGAAGTGAATAAAGACACGCTTGATTTCGGGGTGGCTTTCAAGGTAGCCGATCACCGCAACGGGTACTTTACTTTCTTCGATTTTCTGTTTTGGTGCATACACACCTGCAAGGGAAACAAGGTTTTCATCCTTCCATTTACCGCCGCCGAGCTTCAGCAAAGTGGCATACGAGAGAACATCTATCGCACACTCAAAGAGGTGGACTTCCGTTTTGTTTGTGCCTTCAAGACGGAAAGAATAGTGCTTGTCGCTCCCTGAAGCATCACCCATAATTCGTGAATTGTTGGTGGCTCGGTAAGCAGCATAGCGTGGTTTTCCTTTCTCATCTTTACCTACAAACATTACATTGTGGTAAGGCAGGCTCTCAAAAATCAGTCCCTTTTGTATGCAGTAGTTTATGATTTCGTAGTCGATACCTCTGCCGAAAAGATACTCGGTTATCACATCATTTGTATTGCTTTTATCGGGCAACAGAAGGACTTTGGGAGCATTTTCTTTCGGCGTTGGGATTGGAATAGGAAGTGCAACATTGCCGCCCATAATCGTTTCTACGGCTTCAAGAAAGGAAAGACCTTTGACTTTCACAAGATAATCGAGGGCAGTTTTGCCCCCGATACCTCGTGACCACCACATCCATTTTCCGTTTGAGATCTTCAAACTATCGTGGGTGCGGGTTGTGTAGGTGTTGCCTGAGAACTTCACAAGCTCGTGAGGTTCGTAGTTTCTCAGGTAGGTCAGTAAGTCCATCCGTTTTGCTTCCGTAATGATTTCCGGTGCAATATACGGCATCAACTTCACCTACTTTCTTTTTGCTTTTCTTTCATTTCTTTGACTGCCTTTTTAGCGGTGTCATCAATAGAGTCCTTGAGCATCTGCATTTCGCTAACATCGGTATCAAGCCATTCCTGATACATACGGTCAAGAGGATATTTCTCACGACACAAAGCCTTTGCTTCGGAAGGTTCTAAATTATTCTCCTGAATTACCATCACCATATTTTCTTTGGTGACTTTTTCGTAGGCTCTGTCAATGACTTGTTCAGGTGTCATTCGCTTGAGTTCTTCGATGAAAGCATCGTACTCAGCCTGCACCTTTTCATAGAGCAGTTCGTTATAATCGACTGCCATAAACATCAACTCCTTTCATCGTTCACGGTCTTTCTTCTTCGGGGTAGGTTCTTCATCACCCTCGTCAGGCTCACCGCCGACTATCTCGTTCTCACGCTTATCTACATTGAGAAGTGCGTTCAGTTCGTTCAGTCTTGCAGTTTTGGTTTGCAGTTCTTCTTCCTGATTGAACGGTCTGCACACATCAATCTTTGCGGTTTCAAACTGCTTTTTGGTGTTTTCAAGCTCCTGCTCGTTGAACTCCAAACGCTTCTGTAATCCCTCAAGAGCGTTGTCAAAACGAGTGATATTACCAAAGGTGTCTGTACCAAGAGTAACGGGATAACCAAGTTCGCCCTTGAGTTTTACCTTGTATTCTCTTGCTTCAAAGTATAGTTCCATTTGGAAGCCACGATACTCACCGAGAGGAATAGGATCAGGACTTGTCATTGCTTGACAAGCATCAAGGATTGCATTGCCGGCATCCGCTTTTTCGGGATAAAAAACACCCTTAACCGTCATACCTACAAAGGTATCATCACTCGGTTTCGGGTGTTCTGCCACACGCTCTATGTCGGCTTTTAGACTCTTGATTGTTTCGGTTCGCCTTGCTATATCCTGCGGATAGAACTTGATGATTTTATCCTCAAGGGCATATCTTTCAGAGAGGAAGTTAGACTTTAACAGTCGCAATTTCTGCACCTGAATATCCAAATCCATCTTTTCTTTGATATGCGGATTACCCGTAGCAAGCATCTTGATCTCTGCGTAGGACAATGCAGTTTCGTCTATATCTTCGCAAGATCTAACGGGCGATTTGCTCGTCATAATCTGTGAAGCGAACTTCTGCTTGCCCTCTACGAGCTGATAGAGGTAGGCATCAAAGGTTTCTTCGGTAACGAAGCGGTAAATATCTACTTCAGGGTTTTCGTTGCCCTGACGGATACTACGACCTAATCTCTGCTCCAAGTCCGAAGGTCGCCAAGGGCAGTCAAGGTCGCTCGATGCAGCAAGTTTATTCTGCACGTTAGTACCTGCACCCATCTTCTGAGTGCTGCCCATAAGGATACGGACATCACCTCTGCGAACCTTCTTAAAGAGTTCAAGTTTCTTTGCTTCGGTGTCCGCTTCGTGAATGAATTTTATTTCTTCGGCGGGTACTCCACGCTCTATGAGCTTCTTGCGAATGTCATCATACACGGAGAAATTACCGTCATTCTTCGGGGTAGATAGGTCACAGAAGAACAACTGTGTCAGTCGTTTCTCTTTGCCTTTTTCCCACTTATCAAACATAGCATCCACACAAGCATTTAACTTACTGCCCTCAAAGTCAGGGAGCAAGGGGTTGATTAGTCGTTGGTCGAGAGCAAGTTTTCTGCCGTCATTGGTTATCTTGAGCATATTATCTACACTCGCATCCACCATACCGTTACGGACTTTCTCGGCTCTCTCCGCAAGCTCTGCCACCATCTGTTTTTGATGTTCTGACGGCTTCACAGAGATATTGTGGAAGATTGCTTTTGGCACGGGAAGGTCAAGCATATCTGCGGTTTTTATATCCGCAACCTCTTTGAACATCGCCATAAGTTCGGGAAGATTATAGAACCTTGCGAACCTTGTCTTTGCTCTGTAACCTGAACCTTCAGGTGTCAACTCAACCGCCGTAATGGTTTCTCCAAAGGTGGATGCCCAAGCATCGAAGTGTTGCAGGTTGTTTTTCACAAGGGTGTTATACTGCAAGTATCTTTGAATGGTATAGAGTTCCACCATAGAGTTTGAGATCGGCGTTCCGGTTGCAAACACCGTACCACGACCGCCCGTGATTTCATCAAGATAGCGACACTTCATAAAAAGGTCGCTTGACTTCATCGCTTCGGTCTGTGCGATACCGCCGACATTTCGCATTTTGGTATAGAGGAAAAGATTTTTGTAGTAGTGGCTCTCATCAATGAAAAGTCTGTCTACACCAAGTTCCTCAAAGGTAACAACATCATCCTTTCGGGTTTGGTCGTTGAGTTTGTCGAGCTTCTGCTTGACAGATTTCTTCGTGCGTTCCAACTGCTTGACAGAGAAGTTATCTCCACGATTTCTTTTCAGGTCAGCAATACCGTTGGTGATCTCCGATAACTGTTCCTCAAGGATTGCTCTCTGTCTTTCAATACTCATCGGTATTTTTTCAAACTGAGAGTGTCCGATGATGATAGCATCGTAGTCGCCCGTAGCAATTCGACCGCAAAATCTCTTACGGTTTTTGGTTTCAAAATCTTTCTTCGTTGCCACCAAAACATTAGCCGAAGGATAAAGCTGCAGGAACTCTGCCGCCCATTGTTCGGTCAGGTGGTTCGGCACAACAAACAGAGATTTGTTGCACAATCCAAGTCGCTTTGACTCCATCGCTGCCGCCGTCATTTCAAAGGTTTTACCTGCGCCGACTGCGTGTGCAAGGAGCGTATTGCCACCGTAAAGAATGTGAGCCACCGCATTTTTTTGGTGTTCACGGAGTTCTATTTCAGGGTTCATACCATTGAATGTGATATGACTTCCATCGTACTCACGGGGGCGAATACTGTTAAACTTCTCGTTGTAGAGCTTACACAGTCTTTCACGGCGTTCCGGATCTGCCCATATCCAATCCTGAAAACCTTGCTTGATAAGTTCCTGCTTTGACTGAGCAATAGCAGTTTCTTTTTTGTTCAGCACGGCTTTCTTCTTGCCGTCAGGTTCTTCAATATAATCGAAGATACGAACATCCTTCAGGTTCAAAGTTTCTTCAATGATCTTATAGGCATTGATACGGCTTGTGCCGTAGGTGTTGTATGCTTTGACATTTCCTCTGTCGTAGGACTTGCCCTCAAGATTCCATTCTCCTGTGTACTGAGAGAAGTGGAGTTTGATATTCCATTGTGCATATCTCGGAGTTCCCAAGAACTCAAAGATAAACTGCTCAACGATTTCAGGGGGCAACCAAGTTGCACCAAGACGGACAGAGATTTCGCTTGCGGTCAGGTCTTTCGGCTGCACCTTTTCAAGCGCTTCCACGTGGATTTTATAATCATCGGGAGTGAGTTCTGCGGAGCGTTTCGCCCAAGCAAGTTTCTCACGGACATTACCGGAAAGGTATTCATCCGCCATAAGATACTTTGCTTCAGTACTGTTGCCATACCCGTACATCGGGTTCAGGAAGATAACGCCCTTTAAGTCTGAATAGATTTCTTCTTCGGTCTTTCCTGAAAGCTGACACATATATTCCATATCTACATACGCTTTTTCGCCCATAGATACGGCAAGTGCTTCGCTCGAAGTATCAACCGAAGTAACGGGAGTGTGTGGCTTAATCGTTCTTTTGAAGAACATATCTGCCTTACGCTCAAGGTTTCCTTCATCGTCCAAGATTTCAAGAGCCGAGAGCAACGAGTACGAACTATCCTGAGAGAAAGCAGAGGTATTGGCTCTGCTATTGAGCAGACCATACTTACTTGTAAAGGTGTCGTAGAGCGTGTTCAATCGCTCCTGCTCGGCTTTTATCTCGTAGTCAGGGTAATCTTCCGTCTGCAATTCAATCAGGTTTCTGACGGCATCACGAATGGTTATCATACCCTTAATTCGATTTTCGGCAGTAGCAGAAACATCCACCGGAGTCATTCTTGAGTTTTCACGGAAGTAGATTTTATCATCTACCACTGTATAAGAGAAGTTCCTAACCGTAGGATCTGCGGGAATGGAATTATCTTCTTCGGTCAGTTCATCGTCAACCTCATAGGCAGTAACTTCGCCGTGAATATTAGCGAATGCTTCGTTCAACTGCTCGGCAAGGTCTGCACCTTCATACGGAACGCATGATGGTTCAGGGCCGAACCGTCCTGATACCATCTGCATCTCGCCAAGTATCATTTCGGGGTGATCGACAAAGTAACTATTCATCGGTATGCCGTTCTCGTCCGTGCCAAGATGCACCCAATCAGGCTCAATATCTATCAAACGGTCACGCTTCTGCAAGATAAGAATATCCGAAACAACTTCCGTTCCGGCATTACCCTTAAAGGTGTTGTTAGGCAGACGAATTGCACCGAGCAAGTCAGCTCTCTGTGCAATATACTTACGGACTGCGGGGTTTTCCTTATCCATTGTGCCTTTGCTCGTTATGAGTGCCATAACGCCGCCCGGTCGCAATTTGTCGAGGGACTTTGCAAAGAAGTAGTCGTGGATCAGGAATTTGTGCTTGTCGTACCTCTTATCGGGAACTTTGAAATCCCCGAAAGGCACATTGCCCACAACGGCGTCAAAGAAGCTGTCGGGGAGATTTGCTTCTTCAAATCCTTGTGCTGCAATCGAAGTCTTTTGATAAAGTTGCTGTGCGATACCTGCCGATATGGTGTCAAGCTCAACACCGTAGATTTTACTCTCACTCATTGAGTCGGGCATCATACCGATAAAGTGACCGATACCGCAAGACGGCTCCAAGATATTTCCTTCACGGAATCCCATCTGCTCCATAGCCTTATATACGGCTTTGATAACCGTAGGCGGAGTGTAAAAGGCAGTCAGGGTACTTTCTCTTGCAGACTCATATTCTTCAGGTGTCAGGATATTTTTCAGCATCGCATACTCAGTGTGCCAAGCTCCCGCACGTTCATCAAACGCTTCGGGAATACCGCCCCAACCGACATATCTCGACAAGATTTTCTGCTCATCAGGTGTGGCAAAGCGGTTTTCTTCCTGACATCTTTTCAAGACCGTAATCGCTGCATAGTTGCGGTGGAAACGTTCTTTTTTATTGACTTCTTCAACCTCGTTATTTGCAAGGTCAAAGTTGTGTCGCTCGGACATTGGAATATCAGGGTGTAAGTCGAAGGACTGCACCTTGCTTTTCTTTTGCTTCTCCCAAGCAGGAATTACGGGGGCAGAAGCCTTTTCTACACGCTCAAGTTCTTCTTCTGATAAATAAACAAGGTCATCAAAGGAAAGGTTCTTCAGACCTCGCTCGGTCATATCTTCAAGACTGTCATACTGCTCGGTGCGGATAACCGTACCGTCAACAAGGGTTTCAATCTTGAAGTCCACAAGGTTGACATTCGCCTGAATTTCGTGCTTGTCATCTTCGGTCGTTGTGTATGCTACATTGACTTCGGAAAGATTGGTATAGTCTGCACCTTCGTCACGCTCAAATTCTTCTCGACAATATTCGTCAATAATCTCCTTTGCAATATCAAGGGAAGATTTCAGGTACGGATTGTCGATTACGGAAAAACCATTTAGCGGTGGATCACACTCAGCGATATAGTCGTGCGGGATAACCGAGCCATCAGCTTGTCTGTAAAGGACTACGCTCATCGGAACACCATAGTGGTTTTCTTCTTTAATATCCTTTTCAAGCTGATACGGACTTGTGTATTCGATACTCTCACGAACACGACCGTCTGTGTGAAGATAGTCAATTCTGCCGATAGGTTTCGACTCCACCGGATCTTCCTTGTTCTGAGAAACAAGGTTATACACCTTGCGTTCTCCGTTCTCAAGAGCAGAGATAGCAACATCAAACCCTCTGTCGGTCAGCATTGTCATATAGGTTTCCATAGCGTGTTTCGGAATACCGAACATCGGTACTCTTTCATTATCGCTAATAGGTCGGGAAGTCACCCAAAGGTCAAATATATCTGCGGCATTCTGTGCATCATCGTTGTAGCACTCAAAGAAGTCGCCAACCTGATAGAAAACAATTCTGTCAGGGTTCTCGGCTTTCACCGCAAGATAACTTCTATATGGTTCACGCACTCGGTTGTCCTTAACGGGAACGCCGTTATGCTCGGACAGTTCCGTAAAGTCCTTTAAGAGTTCATCACGTATACCAAGAACGCTGCCGTCATCCTCAAAGACAAAGGCTTCTTCCACAAGGAACTTATAGAACTCCTGACCGTGCCATTCGTTGCCCATACTATCGGTTGCGACAAGTCCATCGCCATCGAAGTCCAATTCCACATCATCAATTTTGAGAGCAGAAAGGACATCGTAGATGATTTCGCTTTCACGGTCATAGACGGGTACTTGCTCAAGCTCGCTTCGTGCTTCGGAAACAAGGGTTTCCATTGTTCCTTCGTCATCGCCTATGCGATCAGCGTGCATTTCGCCGTACTCACGGATAAAAGCATCGTAGTCAAGCGTTCCCAAGTCGATTAACTCTTGGCTTTTTGCCTGATATAAGTTCTCGAAGAACGACTCAACACTATCGCTGTTTTCCCTTGCACTTATGACTTCCTCAAGGGAAAGATGCGTAACAACATACTGACCGCCTGAATTGGCATCAGGATTGTAGTAAACCGCATCCCAACGTTTTGAGTCAGGGCGATAGAAGTAGTGTGTGTCACCACTTGCAAAGGGAATATCGGGTGTTTCTGTGCCTTGTTCAACCTCTGTGACCTTTACCTTCAGGTGGTCGTTCATCGGGTTTTCTTGAACCTTTTGGTCGAACTCTGCTCTTGTCATTTCCTTGTTGAACAACGGGAACTGCAAGTCATAGAGCATTACACGCTCATCGTCAAAGGACTGAATTTCATACTCGTTTGCACCGATATACACGGTACTGCCAAGATGATACTCATATCTTTCGTTGACCGTTTCAGGCTCTTTCTTATCGGCGGGTGCGGTAGAAAGGATTTCTCTCTTTCTGCGTTCCTCTGCAACTTCGGCTCTGCGAATCTCTTGTTGTTCAAGCCATTGCGGATAGAGTTCCTTTTCTTTTTGGTTCAGGTATCTATCCATTTTGATAAGCTCAGAGATACGCTTTTCAACCTGATTCCAATTCAGCAAGAGTTTTACTTCTTCGCCATTGACTTTTTTAGTGAGCTTTATTCCTTTTCCATCGTGCAACTCGTCAATGCCCGTTCCAACGATAATCGGGTACGAGCCGCCCCATCCGTACTCATTTTTCAAGAAGTCTGAATTTTCCTTTTTAGATAAGCTCTTTTGGAACTGCTCATAGATACGGAACTTTCCTTCGCTGACCTGACTGCCGTGACAAAGAATGGCATCAATAATCTCTTGGGAAAAAGAAAAAGCAGAGGGTTTTGTTACCTCTGCTTCGTAATCGAGCATTAAGCTCATTTGCCCATCCATTGAGGGCAAGGGTTTCATTTTGTCCTGAAGCTCTCCGAGAAGTCGCATTGCTTCAAAGTGGTCAGCAATAACGCCCCAATCGTAATAGCTCTGTGCGGTACGGCTGAGATAACTGCCTTCCCAAAGGTGCAGGACATTTTGATAAGTTTTGTAGCCGACACGCCTATCGTCACTCAAGATCACTTCGGTATAATCGTTGTTGAAAATACCCTTGATATACTCGGTGCGTTTATCGTCATCGGCTACGGTTTCAAAGAACGCTCGTATTTCGTCTTTGGATGCTTTCAGGTGGGGTGTCGTTCCAAGAAGTTCTCTTATGGTATCTTCATCGTGGAAGAACGGTAGGCTTTTGTCCTCGGTGCTTCTGTCGTGATAGTCTAAGCGTAGACTACTTGCTTCAACACCGTTTCCTGAACCCGACTTCTGATGTTGTTCATCTGTCGAACCCAACTCATCATATCGGTCGCTTTCAGTTTCTCCGTCACGCCCTCTTTGTCCGCCAACTCCTTCGTCAAGCGTTCCGTCAGCTCGGTCGCCGTCTGTTCCACTTCCGTCAGATGCTCGTTCAGTTTGCAGCTTGTCAGTAGGTTGTAGTACAGAACCTTGCGATTTTCCTTCAGGTACTTCGCTCTCAGTTGAGCGAATCTTCCCATCGGTACTTCCGGCTGCTCCGGTAAGGTCAGATTGGGCAGTCTGTAATCGCCCTGCATCGTGTAGGTCAGTTCGGTCATTTTCAAGACTCCTTTCGGTTTGGTTTTCTTTGACTTTATTGTAGTCAGAATTTTGATTTTCAGCAATTATGCGATTTTGCTTCTCAAGGGACATAACCGTTTTTGCGATTTCTGCAAGTCCCATTTCGGCAATATCACTTGTGGCAAAGCCGAGAGCATTTAGAGTTTCGGGGGTATTGAAATTGACAATATCCTCAAAGTCCTCACGGAAGAAGTGTTCCTCCGTATCAATGCCGAGCCTTTCCATCATCATATATGCCACGCTATTCGTAACGGTCTTTCTGTAAAGCGAAGCAATCATATCCTCGTTCAGATCTTCTAAGAAACTGTTGTCGATTGTATAAAGCAAGTCGCCAACGTAGTCAGGGATATTATCTTCCGTTGCGTTTCGTGCGGCACACATAATCGCTGAAGCAAGAGAACTCTTGTCCTCAATCGCTCCGAAAGTGCTTTCAAGGGTTTCAATGATTTCTTCCTCATACTCAGGCTTCATAGTCCAAATAGGGACAGGTCTTGAGTATCGGCTTTCGTGGGTATCGGAAATATCAAAGTAATGGATAAGTCGCTGTCTGCTTCTGCTCACATCATCAAAGACTGCAATACCCGTTGCACCCTTGTTTACCCATCGACCAAAAGTGCCGTTCCAACGCTCAATTTCAAGCACGGCAGTAGCATCAGGTCTTTGGGCGAACACCAAAAGCTGCTCATCGAAGCGTAACTTATAGTTCCTGCAAGCAGAACTCAAAAAGGCTTGCCAACTCTGCGGAGAAGATACGACCGTCTTACAAGTCCGGTTGTATAACTCTGAAATCAGGTCATATTTTCGAGCCATTAGGTAACACCTCCTTATCGTTCATATTCTTTGTTTTTCCTTTTTGGCTTTATGGGGTTTCCTTTATCGTCATAGTTCTTCGGATCGGCGGCAGGCGTATCCCATCCGAACATCGAGCCGCAATTCATAGCCTGAGCTTGAGCCTTGCTTATCTTGAGATTTCCGTTCATCTTGTCAACCTCTGCTCTTGTTTCGGCGGGTGTATTGCCATAAATGGCGGTAGGTCTGTATCCGCTTTCGCCCTTGAGAACAATGCCGACACAGTTATGGGACTCAACGAACACATACGCCGTGTTTGGCAGAGAGGAACGAAGCGGAATGGTCTTATATCCGTTCTGCTCCATCAGTTCGGCAAACTGACAGATATGATATAACTGACTGCCGACTTCAACGTGGTAGTCATCAATATATCTGCAAGTGTAGTCTGCGTACTTGTTATCTTCCATCTGAATACGGATAGTGTCGCCGTCAGGAATAACGAACCTTTCGTTGTAGTGCGGATCAATGAAACGGATACCACGCTCGGCATTTTCAAGGTGCTTATCAAGCCACTCTTTCTTATAGCAATGGCAGTAGATATTGTAGTCACCCTGACGTGGGGTAAAGCGGAGCATATAGGCGTAGTTGGTAGTGTCTACACGAACACCGTAATACTCACGGTCACCGCCCATTTTCCATTCAGGGTGCATAGCACAGAAAGAATTGAGCTTGTCACGGTCGCCAAACATACTGTCCTTATCCCTGAAGCCGTTGATAACGAAGTCAAGGTCTGCGGCAAATTCAGGGGTTTTGAGAGTCTTGTTAAATTCGTTCCAAGAGGAAAAGAACTGTTTTCCGTTAGAGCCGAAGTCTGCTCTCATATAGCCGATAAATCCCGTCTGCATACATATCTGCTGACTCTGCCTATATGTGTAGAGTTCTTCAACGGGGTTAAAGGCACGGAGAACAAAGTTGTCCTCGTTGATTTCGTAATCCATACCCTGAAGCACATCATACACAAAGCCGAGTTCGGTTTTACCATCGGAGATCTCGGCGGCAAGTTTGCCGTCAATGAAAATCTCCAAAGTGCTGCCGTTCATATTGGTTGTGATTTGGTCTGCATTTATCATTTTCATTTTGTATCACCTCGCAATCTCTTTTGATTGTTTCTGTCGGGGAATATGAAAGCCATATACTGCGGCAATATCATCTCCGAGCCGTCTTGTGATCCTTGTTATATCGGCTCTCGTTGCCTTGCCCTCGTAGATCTTCGCTTTGAGATTTTCAATTTGGGTGTCGGTAGCGGTGTCCTTATACACACGATAGAGATAATAGTTTCTGCCATCGTGGTGTACGGCATCCGCACGAAGGTCGCCGTACTTATCGACATACCACTCGCACATATCCATTTCGGTATAAAGGCAGTCGCAAATCTTACCGGACTTGATTTCAGCATAACCGCTATATCGACCGTCCCAACGACCTATATCCGCAACGACCAATATCGGTTGAGAGAGCTGAACATTCAGGTTCATACGCTCATCACCGAGATAGTCCGCATTGATTTCGTGCATCTTTTGGATTAGCTCATCTTCGGAAAGGTCAGGGTATTGCTCCATCAGGTCATCTTTCCAATCATCAAAGTTTAGGTTTATATCGCCCCATATAACGTGGCGGTCATTCGCTTGGCTGCTCATCGTTACCACCACCCAAGTAGGAGAACAGTTTATTTGCTTTGGTTGCTTTCTGAAGCTCCATAATCACGGTCATATCCTGAATGGTGATATTGGGGATTTTCAAAATGCTCTCCATATCAAGTGCCTGCAACTCTTTTTCGGTTCTGCACTTGGCATCAAAGAGCTTATTCAGGACTTTGACCTTCTGCTGAAGGGTAAATGAGTCTTTCATCGTTCTGCCTCCTTGTTCTTTCTTTTATTGGCTCTCTTTAAGGCTTCAGCCTTTTCCTTTGCCCATTCGGGCATACACTCCGGTTTGACTTCGCCCATAACCTCATATCGCTCCCAACGGCAATTTTTGCCCGTATGAAGGTTGGTGCAGAACACGGCACTTCCACGAGTGTTTGCCGAAGCTCCCGAACCGCCGTACACAAGGTATAACTGTCGGTCGGCTCTCTGAAATTCAGGGCGAAGATGCTTTGTATCAATGGCAATTATCTTGCCGTTTATATCGTGGGTATGGTGGTCAGGAATACAGTCCTCTGCAGTAATAACCGTAATAGGAATACCGAGCTTTTTGACAGACTCTATATGCAGTTCGGCTTCGTTTGCAATACGAGCGCCGTAAATCTTGGCAATCTCTGCATAGTCATCGGAAAGCATACTTTCGTGGTATAACTCAAAGAGTTCGTTACACTCCACAAAGCAGGTCATATACTTTTCGCCGTCTGTGTTTTTCTCGTCCATAGCGAGTACAACTTCCTTTTCGCCAATCTTGAGAGAGGACACGACTTCATAGGAGTGTATCATTCGTTTTTCTGTGTTCATCGAAAACACCTCACTTTCTCTTGTCAGTAGCATAGGCTTTGTATTTGCCTTGCTGCTTTCTTCTTGCTCTACGCACTTCAGGACTGCAACCGAGTTCAGGGGTTGCTGCCTGAATTTTCTGACGGGTGCGGCGAACACTCTCGAAGCAAGGAATATGAAACACCTTATAGTTGTTCATAACCATCTCGAAAGGCAGTTCGCCAACTCTGACTTCACCGTAGCGATTGCAATAGAGAAGATAAAGGATCATATCATCATCTCGTGCTTCTTGGTGGTTAGAAAGAATTGCACGGACTCTGCTTTCAATCGTTTTTAGGTCTTTCATAACTTGCCTCCGTAAAATAGAAATGGGGCGGAATATTTCATCCGCCCCATAGGTTTATTTCTTCTTGTTTCTCACCTGAAGGAAGATAATTCCTCCGATGATGAAAGCAATCAGCACGATAGTGATAATTACTTTAGGTTCCATTACTGCTCACCATCCTTCTTCTTACGTTTGAAGCCGAAGAATACAGTAGCTCCGATACCTACAACAGACAGACCGAGCAAGCCGAGCCACAAGCCGATATTGCTATCATCGCCCGTCTTAGGATTGTCGATAAATACATTGTGCATCTCAACAATGGTTGTAGAGTCTGTCATAACATTTGCCTTTTTATCGGCAGGTCGGGAGTAAGGAGCAGATACTTCATCTGCGACTTCGGAAACGGTGTACTCACCAATGCGAAGTCCCTCAATGAAGATTTCGCCGTTCTCGTCAGTCTTGAGAGTTACATCAAAACCATTCGCTCCGGTAATGCGGAAGGAGAACCCTTCAACCTTGCCGTCAGAGGAAGTCTTGACGATCTTGAGAGAACCCGTCATAGCTTCATTGATAAAGCCAACGCCTGCTTTGTTTTCGACAAAGTAGGTAGTGCCGTCAGTTTCAATGAATACGGCATACACACCTTCATCAAGGAAGAATCCGTCAGGTGCGACAGTTTCTTTGATAAGGTAATGACCGTATCTCATATCCTTCATTTCGTAGATACCTACTTCGCTTTCGGTAAGAGTACCGATAAGGGTATCGCCGTCATCGAGCTTGCCGTCTGCGTTGTTGTCCTTGTAGACTTCAAAAGTTGCTCCGCTGAGCTTGTTGTCAGGATACTCTTTATCCACCTTAGTCAAAGCGATATTACCCTTGATAGGCTTGTTGATAAAGCCTACGCCTGCTTCATTCTCAATGACATAGACCTTTTCATCGGTGTCGATGAATACGGAATATACGCCGTCATCAAGCAAGAAGCCTTCGGGTGCAACGGTTTCTTTCACAAGGTAGTGACCGTAGTAAAGGTCGAGCATTTCATACACACCGTCTTTTTCGGTAAGTGTGCCGATAAGCTCATCGCCCTCGTCAATTACTCCGTCTGCGTTGTTGTCCTTATACACTTCAAAGGTTGCACCGGAGAGTTTGTTTTCAGGGTAGTCGGCATCTACCTTTGTCAAGGTGATGTCACCCATAATGAACTCGTTGACGATTTCGATTTCCACGATCTGAGCGTTTTCTTTGATTACAACATCAAAGACAGTTCCGTTGAGAACAAAGCCGATAGGCTGCTCAATCTCACGAACTACCCACTCACCGTAAGGAATATTGGCAAAAGAAAAACTACCATCTTCTGCGGAAGTGGTAGTCATCAAGGCGTTATCCTTTGTGAAGTTGGTTTCGTCTTTCTTGAACAAGCCAATTACTGCTCCTTCAAGACTGTCGCCGTGTTCGGTGGTTTTCATACCCTCAACAGAACCGTAGATAAGGTCGTTTTCGATAGGCTTGCCGCCGTTTACAGACAAGGCAACGGCAACGATTTCCTGACCTGCATACTCAAATGCAAACTCATACTTATCGGAGTTCAGGATATAATGCTCATCGGTTGCGATTTCCTTTACATGGTAGCTGCCGAGAGGAAGGTCGGTCTTAACAGTTGCAAGTCCGTTCTCATCAAAAGTGATTACTTCGATAAGCCCGTCAGCAGGAATGGCAGTTCCACTTGTAGAAACAAGTTCCTCTGCGGCATACAAGCCAAACACAACGTTCTTGATTTCGCCGTTATTACCGATTTCAAAGAGGTCGTTTGTTTCGAGTACCTTCTGCATAGAAAGGGTTGCTTTTTGTCTTTCGTTATAGAAAGAGGTAGCAGTTTCAGTCACGGACACATTCTGTCCTGCGTAGATCAGCTCAACGGAATGAACATCGGCGCTGATTACATAACCGTAAGGTGCTTCGATTTCCTGAACCTCGTACTTGCCGAGATAGATTTCTTTACTCTTGGCAAAGCCGTCAGCTCCGGTCGTAATGGTGTCTACCACTTCACCCTTTGCATAACGGAGAGTGCCGTCAGGAGTGATAATATCTTCTGCGGCTCTGATTTCAAAGACTGCACCTGCAAGGGCGGCGTCTTTGTAGATAGGCTGATAGATTACGGTATCTTCATCACCGTTGACATTCACGCCGAAGAACACCTCGCCGTTCTTTTCTACGGTAACAGTACCTTTCTGTGCCATATTTGCCTTGTTGACCTTAATCACAGTAACCCCGCTTTCCTCAGTAGTAGAATTATCTTCCGTTACATCAAAATACACGGGAGTCGTGTCAAGCACATAGCCGTAAGGAGCTTCGACTTCCACAAGGAAGTAACCCTTGCCATACGGGAGCTTTTCAGGGGTAACAAGAGAGCCGTTGGCATCGGTATAGAAAGTGTCGATTGTAGTAGGTGTCGGATAAGTGAAAGACATCTTTACAAGCTCACCGTCAGGATTGAAAATCTTGAAGGCTGCACCTGCATACGGGATAGTCTTATCAGTTTCCGCATCGACCTTGACTACACGGACATAGCTCTCAAAGTTGGCGTTGTTGATAAGGTAACGGTAAGTGGTTTCGTCCTGAGCGATATACACCTCAAAGTCAGGCATCAACTCACGACCTTCCCATCCGCTAACCTGATGCACGGTATATACACCGTAAGGAAGCATCTTAGTCTGTCCGAAGCCATGTTCATCACAAACGATAATATCACGCTCGGTTTCCGCTGCGTTCTTGTAACTGCCTGCGGCTTTCAGGAAGATCTCAAACTTTGCTCCAACTTCGGGAGTTTCAATTTTAGTGCTGCCGTCATCGGTATGCTTGATAATGGCAATATCGCCCATAATGATTTCCTCGTACACATCAGGATAGATAGTGTTCAGCTCAATAGAATAGAACTCTGCACTTGCTTCCATATAGTACACGGTAGGATCAAGCAAATAACCCTCAGAAGGAGTGATTTCACGGATAGTGTAATCATCGCCACAAGGGTAATACTTTGTCAGGAAGTAGCCGTTTTCATCGGTTGTGTAGGTGTCGAGCAATACTTCGCCCTTAAATACACCGTAGACTGCACCGCCAAGCGTTGCATCGCCCTGAGTATAGCCGTAAGGATAGCCGAGTTCTTCAACGGTTTCTTCGGGAGTGATGGAAAGTGCCATAGGCATTAAGTCAACGGGAACTAAACCGCCCTCGTCATCATCACTTCTGCCTGCAAGTTCCGCATCGAGCTTATATACATCAGCTCGCCATTTCTTCAGGATATTCTCAAACTCTACTTCGGTGAGTTCATCCCAAGCAATATCTGCGGTCTGTCTGTCAGGAATGACATAGCGAATAGGCGTATTTACTTCCTCAATGGTGTAACCCGTACCCATAAGAATATCGTTGAAATAAGCGATACCGTTTGAGTCGGTGGTTGCATATTCATCAACCTTAATTCCGCTAAAGGAAGTACCGTAAAGGTGGAATTTCATACCCTGAACGAAGCCATCTTCGGAAGTCTTTTTCACCTGAAGGTCGCCACGCTTGAGTTCGTTATAGAAAGACTTTTCAGTAACGATATTCCATTCAATAGCGGTACGCTGACTGTCAGGAACGATATATCTCTCTGCGGTATCCACTTCTTCAAGAGTGTAGGACTCGTGACCGGAGATAAGCACATCCTTAAAGGTTGCTACACCGTTTTTATCGGTAACGGCATATTCATCAACGGCAAGACCGCTGAGAGAAGTTCCGTAGAGGTGGAACTGAACGCCCTCAACCAAGTTATCTTCGGAAGTTTTGATTACTTCCAAGTCACCACGCTTGAGAACGTTGTTGAAGGTAACGGTCGCTACCTGATTACTAACTACAATGACATTTCGGGTTTCCTGCGGCTCATACTTATCGAATACGGTTTCAGTAACCGTGTAAGTGCCGGGTTTCAGATCATCAATCTGAACCTCGCCGTTTGCATCGGTAGTAACAGTCTTATCAACGCCGTTGCCTTTCAGTCTAAAGGTAACGCCCTCGACAATGCCATCTTCGGAAGTCTTTACGATTTTAGCCGAGCCATTGTCTACTTCATTGACTGCATTGATAGTAACAAGACCGTCATTGTTGGCATCGACAGTAACCGTCCATTCGGTTTTGCCGTATGAGTGATAGTTTGTCGGGAATACAGTTTCCTTTACGGTATAAGTGCCGTAAGGTACGGGATTTTCAGTCTTGGCATAGCCGCTACTGTTTGTCGGGCCGATCTTGTAAGATTTGCCCGACTCGGTGTTGGTTGCCACAAAGACTGCACCGGAAAGGTTCTTGCCGTCTGTGTCCTTCTTATACACTTCGATTTCGCCATCGGACTCGAAGATTTCCTGCGGCAAGTGATAATATGCGTTAGGATAAGAGGACTTGTCGCCAGCCTGTCCCATCCAATCGACACGGGAGATTTCGGGACCTCTATCATTACCAACGTGGATGATGAAGTCAACACCGTTATAAGTGCCTGAATACACAGCGATATGCTTATGAGAATTTTCGGAATCACCGAAAATAATCAAATCGCCGGGTGTCAGCTTACTTCTGTTTACATTAGAAGCGGAAGTACCGATTTTCTCGATTTTGCCCTCGTCTACAAGACCGTTCAAGGCTTTCTGCCAAGTAACAACTGCCTGAGAGTTCCAACCCGTTGCATTGATTGCATCGGTAATGAACTGAGTATCTGCACCCTCGATATTAGGAAGGTAGTTGCAGACATAGTAAGTGACAAAACTTGCACAACACAAACCATACTGCTTATATCGGGCAATATCAGGTGCTTTGCCCGTAGGGGTAGAACTGTCTGCTACTGTTTCTTTACCCGAAGTGCTTGTACCGTAAGAAATATCGGAAAGCACGGAACTCGGTGTCCTTGAACCGTAAGAACCGGACTGATAAAGAGTGCCGTCTTTAATCTGCTGCTGAACGTCATATCCCGTGTACTCCAAAGCACGGAGAATGGAATGGTCTGTCATATTGGCAGGAAGATCAGAAGCAGCGGCGGCAAATGCCGACATAGGCAAAGCGGAAATCATCATCACGACCGCAAGCAAAGCCGACATCAGCTTAGGAAATTTCTTCTTAATTTTCATTACATCTTGTCCTTTCTGTTTTGAGATAAAAAAATAACGCCTGACTGTTACATCAAGCGTTAAGTGGGTAGGTATTCTGTTGTTATCCGCCGTAGTTTTTACTGCTCACACAGATGCAGCAGTACCACATTGAACTTGCTTCGTCATAAGTACAACCGACTGCGATATATGAATATTCGCTTGAACCGAGATAACTCCAATGGCTCGAACTGTTCTTAAAACCGTTAGCGATCCTTTGTGCTATCTCGTCAGCCGAACCCGTCCAATTACCTTTGGCAATGGCTTCACGGTTATATCCCTGATAGTAACTGTCGCTTTCGCTCATACCATACAAGGTCATATCCACGAACTCACCATACTGTAAGGCATTGCAAGCATCAATTCCGTCCGTGTGAGCGAAGTTCGTAACAAGTTGATTACTGCGGTAACGGGCAACGCTCGTAAGACCGCTTAAAACAGTCGCATTTGTGGAACGGTACTGATTGATATATGCTGCAACCAATGCTTCGACCTCTGAGCGTTCAGGAACTTGATATACGGGTTCAGGTTCGCTCTCGGTTTCAGACTCTTTGCTTTCCTCAGTCGGGTTTGTGGTCGATTGAGTAGGCTCAGTCTGTTGGGTTTCAGCAGGCTTTGTTTCTGCGGGGTTATTTTCGGCTTTCTCGGTTGTCTTTGGGGGTTCTTCCGTTGGTTTACTCACCGAAGAAGAAGTAGGCTTTTTGTCCTCTTTTTCTTGGCTTTCGGTAGGCTCTGAAACAACTTTATTTTCGGTCGATGAAGCGATGTTTTCCGTTGTGGAAATACTCGGTTCATCAGTTAAGTTCTCGTCTTGTTTTAGCTCCGAAAATTGACCAACCGAAGAAGAACTGATTTCGGTGTTCTGCGGCAGTCCACTCGGCTTTGAGCATTCTGCAAGCAATATCATCAGCAGAACTAACAGAATGGGTAAAATGTGCTTTTTCATAAACTCACGCTCCTTTGCATTTCTACCCACATTGTACGGAGATTTTTATACTCCGACAAAGGTGCGAATTTATGAGGGTAAACTTAAATCATAACAACCACCTCCTTCAAGTGTGAATTGTGCGTTTTCTTTATGAGAAAGACATATACTTTGAGATAGTTTATTCAGGGAGATAGTATATATCTTTTTCGGTAAGTTAGCTTGTAATTAGGGGTTAGAGTGTGAGAAAGGGGAATGGAAAATTTGTACTCCATCTACCTTGTGTCACGCTCTGCACGTTTTCGCAAAAAGTTGTTGTAATGCTCCAATGCCTTGCAAACAAAATCCTCCGTTTGACTGAGTGGGACATTCTTGGGAATGAGTTGTCGCACACGATCACCACGAAGGACTATCTTTTCACGCTGATTCGGTTTTTGTTCGGACATAATGGCTTGGATTGCTTCAGGTGTGAGTTTTCCTTCCTCAAACATTTTTCGCATACGGATTGTTTGGTCGTGGGAAGGGGTGCAGTCGTTTACGTCAATTTCTTCAAATACATCACGCTGACAATCTTCATCAAGATATGATAACTCAACGGCAGGTTTTAATGCCATTTGCAGAGAGTCCTTATCTTTAATGACTGAATTATCAACCAAGTCGAGCAATTCAGAGATAAGATATGTTAGCCGAACATATCTGCGTACTGTTTCACCGCTTTTATCGGCTACGTTATCACGACTTTTCTTTCCATCCGACTTGTGCAACTCGGTTGCACAAGTTAAATCCGTGCGTTTTCCTTGTCGTGCCAAAGCATCAAGTCGCATCTTATATGCAAAAGCTCGTTCTGAAGGTAACTGTTGTGTTCGTTGGTAGTTGCTTTCTACCATTAAGATTATAGCTTCATCTCTTGTGAGTTCAACGACTTCGCATCTCAGGGTTTCAAATCCTGCAAGTTCACTTGCTCTCTTTCGTCTATGTCCTGAAACAAGTTCGTATCTGCCATCTTCCTTTTGACGAACCATAGCGGGCGTAATAACACCACGCTCTTTGATACTCTCAACGAGCCGATCCATATCTTCATCATCTTGAACCCTATATGGGTGGTCGGGGAAGTTATCAATCAGCTCTAAGGGAATATCTCGGATTTTTGCGAGCTTTTCATCATCTCTCATTTCCTGAGTCGAGAAAATATCATCGAACTTGGGCAGAGTGAAGTCGCTCTTTCTTCCTGCCATCGGCTAACACCTCCTTTGAAAATTCGGTGTAGGCTTTAGACACCGTGCTATTGGGTTCATAGGCGTAAATGCTTTTGCCTTTGGAACTTACCTCTGCCGCTTTGATTGCAATGGGAATGTGGGTGTTATATATCTTGATATAACTACCGAAGTTCTCACGCAAGGCATCTATGGTGCTTTTGGCAAGGTTAGTTCTGTTGTCTACAAGGGTTAAAAGAATACCGTCTATGCTGAGTTTGGGATTGATATGCTTCTTAACCTTTGTAATGGTTCTCATCAACTGTGTCATACACTTTGCCGGAAGGTAATGTGCTTGAACGGGAATGATTACGCTATCTGCCGCCGATAAAGCATTAAGAGTCATCATACCAAGCGAAGGTGAGCAGTCGATAATAATATAATCGTAGTTGTGCTTTACTTCGTTCAGGTAGTTTCTCAATATGGCTTCACGGTTCATTGCAGTTACAAGACTGATTTCAAAGTCAAACAAGTCGCTGTTAGATGGAATGAGGTCAACACCTTCTTTATGATGTAGAATACCGTTCATTGGATCTTTGCACTTATCTTGCATAACTTCAACCATCTTGTCCGGTAAAGCAATAGGTAGATTATCCGTATCTCGCCATCCAAGACAAGTTGTGAGGTCGCCCTGTGGATCGGCATCTACAAGGAGTACCTTTTTACCTTGCATAGCCAAGCCTACGCCTAAGTTTACGGTGGTTGTCGTTTTACCAACACCGCCTTTTTGATTGCATATAGCAATCGTGTTACAGTGGGGCATCGTCTTTTGCTCCTTTCTTTAGATTTAGCATCTTAATATAAGGTGCTATGTATAAGACCGATAAACAATCGGTCTTTATGTTAAAATGCAGTATTTGTCCTCGACACCCCTGCATAGCAATAGCTGAACGGGAAACGTTTAGGGAATAGTTTGCTAAACTATATCATAGGAATTTCACCTCTGCCGGGTACTCCGCCAGCTCCGTAGAGAAGTATCATTATCATTCTGACTGTCATCGCCATATCAGGGGCAACCTGATATTTATAACGGGGGTTATCGCTCATTCCTATATTGGAAGTCTTGGCGTACCCATTATGGTAGCTAATCATCAGAAATAAAGTCCTAAACGCTTGACTATTCAATTTTCAAAGTACGTGAAGAAGTGTTCCTAATCGGAGTCAGGAACTAACCCCTTCACTTATTTGCAATGGGAAGGGGTACTTTTTAAGTCTGTTTGAAAAATTTTTTGAAATTTTTTTGAAAAATAAAAAAGCCGCCTATTCCAAATTAGGAATAAGCGGCTATATGTACCGATTTACTTTATACAATTTTAACCTTAAATAACTTAGTACGTGCTTTCATTAACTTACAAATAACTTCATCAATACCATCTGTGAACTTTCCCTGATGTGTCAGTTTATTCTTCTTAATCAAAAGGGAAGATAGGATTTCACTGCGTTCCTGATCTGTTAAGTTGATGTAATACTTTTGCTTTTTCAAACTGAACACCTCGCTTTCATTATTATTATATAATAGGTATGAAAAAGGGACAAAGGTGCAAATGGGCATAAAAAAAGCAGGCATACTACTTTTACAGTAATATGCCTGCTAATTGATTTAGATAAAGACTTCAACAGTTAAATCTTCCCACTGTTTTGCACGAAGATATTGGTCTGTTGATTTTCTGTATGCTTCTGCTTGGTCGAAATTAACCTTAAAACTGAAGTACAGATTAGTCCTCCCCATATTTGATAGCAGCCTGTGCTGCTGCTAATCTTGCGATTGGAACTCTAAATGGTGAGCATGATACATAGCTTAATCCTATGTTATGGCAGAACTCAACGCTTGATGGTTCTCCACCATGTTCTCCACAGATTCCTAATTTAATGTCTGGTCTTGTTGCTCTTCCTTTTTCTACAGCCATTTTTACAAGTTGTCCTACACCTTTTTGGTCTAGTTTTGCAAATGGATCAGATTCATAAATTTTTGTTTTATAGTATGAATCTAAGAATTTTCCTGCATCATCACGGCTAAATCCAAATGTCATTTGAGTTAAGTCGTTTGTTCCAAATGAGAAGAATTCAGCTTCTTCTGCTATTTCATTTGCTAATAATGCAGCTCTTGGAATTTCAATCATTGTACCAATATGGTATTGCATGTCTGAACCTTTTTCTTTCTTAACTTGTTCAGCAACTTCTATTACTACATCTTTAACAAATTTTAATTCTTTCTTTTCTCCAACTAATGGAATCATAATTTCAGGAACGATATTGTATCCTTCTTCTTCTTTAACTTCAATAGCAGCTTCCATTAAAGCTCTTGTTTGCATTCTAGCTATTTCTGGGTATGTTACTGCTAAACGGCATCCTCTGTGTCCCATCATTGGGTTAAATTCATGTAGTTCAGCACATTTATTTTTTAGGTGTTCTACTGTAACTCCCATATCTTTTGCTAATGCAATTATATCTTCTTCCTCTGTTGGCAAGAACTCATGTAGTGGTGGATCTAAGTAACGTACAGTCATTGGTAATTCTTTTAATTCTTTGTACATTGCTTTGAAGTCACCTTTTTGGAATGGTATTAACTCATTTAAAGCTGCTTCACGAGCTTCAACTGTTTCAGCTAATATCATTTTTCTGATTTTTGGTATTCTGTCTTCTTCAAAGAACATATGCTCTGTACGGCAAAGACCAATACCTTCTGCTCCTAAATGAACAGCATTTCTTGTATCTCTTGGGTTATCTGCATTTGTTCTAACTTTTAATGCTCTATATTTATCTGCCCAAGCCATTATTCTTCCGAAGTTTCCGCTAACACTAGCTTCAACTGTTTTGATGTCACCTTTGTAAATTTTTCCTGTTGTTCCATCTAGAGAAATATAATCTCCTTCATGGAAAGTATATCCACCAAGTTCAAATTGTTTAGCTTCTTCATTTATTTTTATTTCTCCACAACCTGATACACAGCATGTTCCCATACCACGTGCTACAACGGCTGCGTGTGATGTCATACCACCACGAACTGTTAAGATACCTTGTGCTGCAACCATACCTTCGATGTCTTCTGGTGTTGTTTCTAGACGAACTAGTACTACTCTTTCACCTTTTCCGCCTTTACCAAGTTCTTTAGCTTCTTCAGCTGTAAATACAACTTTACCTGCAGCTGCACCTGGTGATGCTGGTAGAGCTTGTCCTATAACTTCTCCTGCTTTTAAGCTATCTTTATCAAACGTTGGGTGTAGTAATTGATCTAATGATTTTGCATCTATTCTTAATACAGCTTCTTTTTCGTCAATCATTCCTTCATCAACTAAATCACAAGCAATTTGGATAGCAGCTGGTGCTGTTCTCTTTCCATTTCTTGTTTGTAAGAAGTATAGCTTTCCTTCTTGAATTGTGAATTCCATATCTTGCATATCACGATAGTGATTTTCAAGTTTATGTGCTAATTCCATAAATTCTTTGTAGCATTCTGGTAAATCTTCTGCAAGTTTTGAAATTGGTTGTGGTGTTCTAACACCTGCAACAACGTCTTCACCTTGTGCGTTAATTAAGTATTCACCATAAATACCTTTTTCACCTGTTGATGGGTTTCTTGTAAATGCAACACCAGTTCCTGATGTTTCTCCCATGTTTCCAAATACCATGGCTTGTACGTTTACTGCTGTTCCCCAATCTCCTGGTATATCGTTCATTCTTCTATATACTATAGCTCTTGGGTTGTCCCAGCTTCTAAATACAGCTTTAACAGCTCCCATTAATTGCTCTGATGGATCTTGTGGGAATTCTTCTCCATTCATGTTCTCTTTATATACTTCTTTGAATCTTTTTACTAATTCTTTTAAATCTTCTGTTGTTAGTTCTGTATCAAAATGAACTCCTTTTTCTGCTTTAAGTTCATCTATAATTTTTTCAAAATATGATTTTGGAACTTCCATAACAACATCTGAATACATTTGAATAAATCTTCTATATGAATCATATGCAAATCTTGGATTTCCTGTTTTTGCTGCAAATCCTTCAACTGCAATGTCGTTTAGTCCTAAGTTTAATATTGTGTCCATCATACCAGGCATTGATGCTCTAGCACCACTTCTTACTGATACTAATAATGGGTCACTATTATCTCCAAATTTTTTGCCTTGTATTTCTTCTAGTGTTTTTAAAGCTGCAAAAATTTGGTCTTGAATTTCTTGAGAAATTGTTTTACCATCTTCATAATATTTTGTGCAAGCTTCTGTTGTAACTGTAAAACCTTGTGGAATTGGTAAACCTAAATTAGTCATTTCAGCTAAGTTAGCACCTTTTCCGCCTAATAGTTCACGCATATTTGCGTTTCCTTCTTTAAATAAGTATACATACTTTTGACTCATAAAGAACCTCCTTAAAATTTTATTTGTTTAACAATATGTTATATACACCATTATGCGCCTATAACAGCTCTATTATATATGTAAATTGAAAAAAAGTAAAGAAAATTTTGCTAATTTCCTTTACTTTTTATTAATTTGCTAAATTTCTTCTTTATATATTTTTAGTTTTACCAGAATGTTATATATTTTTGTTCCAAATGGTATCATCATAATATCTTCTTTTTTTAGTATTTTTGATACAAATACTAATATTACGTAGATTATTGCACCTAGTATAATTGAAATTATTGTACTTAAATTTTGTCCCATTATTGTATTTAGTCCTTTGTTTATAAAGTATGTACATATTCCCATAACTGCTGATATTATTACTGGTAATATAATCATTCTTTTGGCATCAAATTCCAATTTTATATGTTTCTTAAATGCTTTGATACATATGATTAATGCTAAGCCTTGACATATAATAGAGCTGATTCCAACTCCCATTATTTCTATATTAGGATTACTTACTAATATATTGTTTAATATAATTTTTAACACAGCTGCAACCACTAGTGAAATCAACGGTACTGTCATTTTGTTTATTCCATATAATCCTCCATTTATTGTTTGGTTTAATGCAATAAACACCATTGCTACTGAATATAGCATTAATAATGTTGCTCCATCATTTGCTGCTGGATAAATTAAATTTAATATTGGTTGTGCTAATGATATAAATCCTGCTGCACATGGAAGCACTATAAGTAATGATGCAAATATTGAAAAAGTCATTCTTTTAGATACATTTGTAAAGTCTTTTTTAGCTATTGCCGCCGAAATTGCAGGTACTAAAGCTGTTGAAAATGCAATGTTTACTGCTATTGGTAAATTTGTTAATGTATCTATTTTAGATATTATACCTGTTTTACTCATTGCTAAAGTTTCTAGTTGTTCTTTAACTGGGTATAAACTTGCAAATGCTGTTTGAATACATCTACTTACAGTAGCACTATCTATAAGTGGATGTATTACTGATATTACTGAGCTTATTGTAACTGGTATTGAAATCATTAAAATCTTTTTCAATAAGCTTAATGTTTTTTCATTTTCTTCTTCTGATTTTTGTTGTGGATCTACTACTATTTTCTTTCTTTTATAATATATTATCAAATATATAAATGTTAGTAATATAGATAATGTAGTTGATAAGTTTCCACCTGCTGCCATAATATATGGCTCTCTACCTAATAAAGCATACACAAAAAGAATTGATAATACACAATTTAAAAATTGCTCAATAATTTGTGAATAGCTTGTTGGCTTCATATCGTCAAGTCCTGCAAAGTATCCTCTAAATACTGCTGAAGCTGACACAAAAGTAATTGCTGGTGCTAATACTTGCATTACATATTTTGTATCTGGCACATTAAACATTGTTGTTGCAATAAAGTCTGCTCCAAAGAATAATCCTAATGACAATATTGCTCCTACTCCAACAAAAAATGTCATACAAATTTTAAATATTCTTTGTGCTCCTTTATCATCTTTTACAGCTACTCTTTCTGATACCAATTTTGCAACTACGCTAGGTATTCCTATTGACGAAAGCGCAAGTAATACTGTATATATTTGGTATCCAGATGAGTAGTACCCTAGTCCAGTATCTCCAAATCCATCAAAATTAGTTATTACAAATTTATATACTAGACCTAATACTTTTACCATTATTTGTGCAAACATTAGAATAAGCACATTTTTCATAAATGAATTAGTTTTCTTAACTTTTTCCAAAATTTTATCTCCTTTATTTCTACCATGCGATTTTATCTTGTATGTAGCTTTCTAGTTCATCAATTTTTACTCTTACTTGTTCCATTGTATCTCTGTCTCTAATTGTAACACATTCATCTTCTAATGTATCGAAATCAATAGTTACACAATATGGTGTTCCTATTTCATCTTCTCTTCTATAACGTTTACCAATACTTCCTGCTTCATCATAATCACACATAAAGTTTTTAGATAATTTTGCATATACTTCTTCTGCTTTTTCACTTAATTTTTTAGAAAGTGGAAGCACAGCTACTTTATATGGTGCTAAAGCAGGATGTAAATGTAATACTGTTCTTACATCTCCTTCTGCAATTTCTTGTTCTTCATAAGCATTACATAAGAAGGCTAAAGTTACACGGTCACAACCTAATGATGGTTCAACACAATATGGTACAAATTTTTCTCCTGTTTCTTGATCTAAGTAAGTAAAGTCTTCTCCTGAATATTGAGCATGTTGTTTTAAGTCATAATCTGTTCTATCTGCAATACCCCATAATTCTCCCCATCCAAACGGAAATGCAAATTCGATATCTGTTGTACCTTTGCTGTAGAAACATAATTCTTCTGGGCTGTGGTCTCTTAATCTAATTTTTTCTTCTTTCATTCCTAAATTTAAAAGCCAATTTTTACAGAATGCTCTCCAATATTCAAACCATTCCATATCTGTTCCTGGTTTGCAGAAAAATTCAAGTTCCATTTGTTCAAATTCACGAATTCTAAATATAAAGTTACCTGGTGTAATTTCATTTCTAAATGATTTACCAACTTGACCAATTCCCATTGGTAGTTTTCTTCTTGTTGTTCTTAGTACGTTTTTAAAGTTTACAAATATACCTTGTGCTGTTTCTGGTCTTAAATAAATTTCTGAACTGCTATCTTCTGTAACACCTTGGTATGTTTTGTACATTAAATTGAATTTTCTAATTGGTGTAAAGTTTTGTTCTCCGCATTTAGGACATACAATATTATTTTCTTTTATGAAGTTTATCATTTCTTCGTCTGTCATACCGTCTGCAACCATATCTTTATTATTTTCATGAGCCCAATCTTCAATTAGTTTATCTGCTCTGTGCCTTGTTTTACAGTTTTTGCAATCTATTAGTGGATCACTAAAACCTCCTACGTGACCAGAAGCTATCCATGTTTTTGGATTCATTAATATTGCTGCATCTAAGCCTACATTATATTTGCTTTCTTGCACAAATTTTTTCATCCATGCTTTTTTTACATTGTTTTTTAATTCCACTCCTAAAGGGCCGTAGTCCCAAGCATTTGCTAGACCTCCATAAATTTCTGAGCCTGGGTAAACAAATCCCCTTGATTTGCACAATGCTACTAGTTTTTCCATTGTTAATTCTGACATAAAAATTCCTCCTTTTTACTTGCTAGAAATCAAAAAACTTTCATTCCTAGCTTTTATTGCTAGGGACGAAAGTTTTATTCCGCGGTTCCACCCTATTTGATTAGTTTATACTAATCCACTTTATTTAATATGCTCCAAAGCTCCCCATATGTTTCTTAATGTTGACTTTCACCTAACTCAACTCTCTAAAAATAAGAAATGCATATTTTTTCTTTTTCATCGCATTTATATTCAATACAAGTATTATACGCTTTTTACTCGTTATTGTCAAACTCTAATTTAATTTTGCATAAAATATTTTATAAATATCAATAATATTATTGACAATTAAAGCATTCTGTATTACAATGTATTACATAAGGAGGAGAGAAAAATGACTATATCAGTTAGATTAAATGAAGAAGATACAAAACTTATAAAAGCATATGCAGAAATGCACAATATTTCTTTGTCAGATTTAATAAGAACTGCATTACTTGAAAAAATAGAAGACGAATATGATTTAACTTGTTATGAAAAAGCTGTAGAAGAATATGAACTTAATCCTAAAACATATACTCTTGAAGAAGTAAAAAAGGAGCTTGATTTAGATTGAAATATAAAATAGTGTTTTCAGAAAAAGCTAAAAAGTATTTGAAAAAATTAGATAAATATACCAGTTCTTTAATAATTGGTTGGATCGAAAAAAATTTAGTAAATTGTGATGATCCTCGTATTCATGGTAAGGGATTAGTTGAAAACAAATCCGGTCTATGGCGTTATCGTATTGGCGATTATAGACTAATATGTGAAATAAAAGATAGTGAACTAATAATATTAGTATTAGAAATTGGACATAGATGTAATATATATAAGTAAAAGCTAATGAGGTTAAAACCTCACTAGCTTTTATTGTATTGTTCTTATTGCTTCATCTGTTATCTTGTTTTTATCAAGTTTTCTCATTATCAATACCACTACTGCAACTATTGCAAATGTTACACCATATATAATTAAACTTAGTTTCCAGTTTCCTTTTAGTAAGCTTGCTCCAGCTAATGTTGAAGATATTACTGATGGAAATCTTGCTAATGTTGATATCAGTATAAATTCTGTTGGTTTTATTGGTAGTAATGCTGCTATATATGTTAGTAAATCTTTTGGTGTTCCTGGTATAAAGAATAATATAAAAAGTATATATCTAATTGTTTGAGGATTTTGAAATAGTTTACTTTTTTCTATTTTTTCTATCTTTTCTGGTTTTACAAATTCATATATAAATTCTCTGCCAAGTTTATGAACCAGTAAATATATAAATGCTGAAATTATTGCTGCCGAGAGCATTATAAACACTGCTCCCCATAAGCTTCCATAACATAAACCCGCTAATATTTCTATTGGTTCTCCTGGTATTATGAATAAAAATATTTGTGCAAATTGAAGTCCAAATAGCATTAAAAATCCAACAAATCCAGAATCATTTACTTTTTGCTTAAATGCTTGTTGTCCTGCTTCACTTGAAAGTTCTTTAAAAGTTGGTATCAAGTATATTGTAACTGCTACCATTATTGCTATTACAGCTATCAATAATACTATTTTAAATATTTTAGTTTTTTGTTTCATACTTCTTCCTCTTTTTTATACAGCTTCGTCGTCACAGTCTTGGAATTGTGAGTTGTATAGGTTAGCATAAAAGCCACCTTTTTCTAGTAAATCTTCATGTGTTCCTTGTTCTATAATGTCTCCTTCATTCATTACCAATATTAGGTCAGCATTTTTTATTGTAGATAATCTATGTGCTATTATAAAACTTGTTCTACCTTTCATTAGGTTATCCATTGCTGCTTGTATTTGTTCTTCTGTCCTTGTATCTATTGAGCTTGTTGCTTCGTCCAATATTAGTATTTCTGGGTTTGTTAATATAACTCTTGCTATTGTTAATAATTGTTTTTGTCCTTGTGATATATTATTTGATTCCTCATCAATTACCATATCATAACCCTTTGGTAATGTTTGTATAAAGTGATGAACATGTGCCGCTTTCGCTGCTTCTATTACTTCTTCGTCTGTCGCATCTGGTTTTCCATATTTAATATTTTCTTTGATGGTTCCACCAAATAGCCATGTATCTTGAAGCACCATTCCAAATACTTTTCTTAAATCCCCACGTTTAAATTCTTGTATATTATGTCCATCAACTAATATTGCACCTTTATTCACATCATAAAATCTCATTAAAAGTTTTACTATTGTGGTTTTACCAGCACCAGTTGGACCAACAATTGCAATTTTTTGTCCATCTTTTACATTTTCATTAAAATCATGTATTATAACTTTATCTTCGTTATATCCAAATTGTACATGGTCAAATCTTACATTGCCTTTTATACCTTCTGTTGATATAGCATTTTCTGGGTCTTTTTCTTCTTCTGGTTCTTCTAAGAATTCTAGTATTCTTTCAGATGCTGCTGCCATTGCTTGTAACATACTTGAAATTTCTGCAATTTCATTTATTGGTCTTGTGAATTGTTTGTCATATTGAATAAATGATTGTATATTACCTACTGTAATTTTCCCTTGTACCGCTAAATATCCACCTAAAACCGCTATTCCTACATAACCAACATTTCCTGCAAACTGCATAATTGGATACATTAAGCCTGACATAAAGTGTGATTTCCAACCTGAAGTGTATAGCTCATCATTTAATTTTGCAAAAGCTTCTGCTTCTTCATTTTCTCTATTAA